>Ga0190265_10000014_pt1 | contig 233536 bp, 227 predicted proteins | sample Popmic124T_FD_133135 | JGI IMG/M metagenome (GOLD analysis project Ga0190265, IMG submission 133135) | Populus adjacent soil microbial communities from riparian zone of Indian Creek, Utah, USA - 124 T | ecosystem: Environmental > Terrestrial > Soil > Riparian zone | place: USA: Utah...
GCCATACTCATCGACGCGTTTGCGGATGACTTCGACGGCTTGGTCGAGCAGCTCTTTGCTAATTTCGCGGCCACTTTCCGAAGAGAGCTTGATCAGGAAGGAGGTCCCGCCCTTCAAGTCGAGCCCGAGGCGAATTTTCTTCTCCAGCGGCAACATCGCCCAAACGCAGAACGCCGTAAGCAGCACTGTGAGCAAGGTGCCGAGAATCCGTTTCCGCGGCCCGATCTCGGTGGCGAAATACCAGCCGAACAGGATCAGCATGGCCATGCCGATGAGAAAGGTGAGGGCTGGGCTCATTGGGAAAAGTTGAGAGTTGCGAGTTGGGAATTGAGCGAACGGAAGAGCGTCGTTGGTTGCATTTTTCTCTCAACTCTCAACCATCAACTCTCAACTGATTTAACCACATTCGTCACCGCCGTCTTTTCCATCTCGATCTTCACGTTGTCGGCGACTTTTACGATGACGGTGGTGTCTTTCACGTTCGAGATCAGGCCGTGAATGCCCGAAGCGGTGACGACGCGATCGCCCGTTTTCAGCGCGGCCACGAGGCGCGCCTGTTCCTTTTGCTTCCGCATCTGCGGCCGCAGCATCACGTAGTACATGATGACGAAGATAAAAACGAACGGGAGAATGCTGAGCAATCCCGAGCTGGCTCCGGCGGGCGACGAGGTGGGCGTTTGGGCGAGAAAAATGGCGAACATAAGATGAATTTTCGCGTTTCAGCGCCTTGAAGTTGGTCGCAGCCAAGGCGGAAGAGCGGCCTCTTATTGAGCACAACGCCCGTCAAAATGCAAATGCGCGCCAGAACGTGGCTCGCATCTCGAGCATGGCGTAGTGCGGCGAAGGGCTCGCGCCTCAGTCATGGCAGAGAGAAAGCCTTCTAAGTCGCCCGCCCTCGGAGATTATTTTGTCGAAAGGCGCGCCTATGAAACGTCGATCACTTCCGCCCCTTCGCGTTGCTTAGATCGACGGCACCACACATTCGAAGGCCGTCGACAACATTGCTGACGTCTAACGTTAGAGTCTAGGGCGTGTTGCGGGCCATTCGTCCAACGTCACAGGAAGAGCCCTTCGTACTTCGCGGTCGCTACCTCGATCGTAACCGAGCCCGACGTTAGGTTGCTCCTGAACTGCGGTCGGTCTGTTAGCGTTTTGCTGCGTTCGCGGCTTCGATTTGCTGGGCTTTTTCGCTCCATGAGAATTCTTCCGCTTGGGCTTGTTCTTCTTCGAACGACGCGGCTGGGATGTCTTGTGCGTGCGCGCGCGTGCGGAGGAGGAGTTGTGCGGTTTGGGTGAGGCCGGCGTGCCGTTTCGATTCTTTGCAACCAACCTGCGGGCTTGCTGGCTGCGGTCCTTTTGCTGCGAGTTGTCCTGCCCGTGAGGCACACGGACCTGCGAAGCGCCGGAATCGATTCGGTCGAGGACTGCAAGCGTTTCAGTGTGATATCGCTCCTTCGTAAAGGTGTCGCTCCGATTCTGGCAGAATGCCTGCGCAATGGCGATCAGCGCTACTATCACCCCGACCATCGCAGCAGCACTCCGAGCGGGTCGATAGTATCGGATATACGACGCGGTGAGGTTTCGCCGACCCAGCCATTCGAAAGGATTGCGCGTTACTACGCCCTTCGGAGGGTGGCAAATTTTTGTGTAGTCGCCGGAGGTACCATTGTCAGTCCTCCTCGGGTGAATTCTTCCAGATTTGAAGCCATCCCGCTTGCGGTTGCTCAACCGTAAGGCCGAATCGCGCCGCAACCCGTGCGTCGCCGGGGCTTGGCGGGAGGAATGCGACGGCTTTGAAGTCAGGCGCAATCAGAATGAGTTCGGCATCCCATGCCGCATCCGCGAGCCCAGTGATCACAGAAGGCGCGTCCACAGTTCAACTTTCGCCGTGCCTCCCTATTGTCAATCAAAAACTTACATGTCCATTTAATATGGACACACCCGTGGCAATTCACTTGCTGATGTCTATCACTCGTTTACCATTCCACCGACGATGGACAACGGCTACTCAATCTCAGATCCCGTACGTGAAGATATCCCGGTTTTGGCTGAGTGGATTAGTACAACCAATGAACTGCCCTTGATTTCCGATCGGACTGACAGCGCGTTATCAGAGGAGCTTTTGCGCGAATGGATTTCAACGGCTCGGCACACCGCTGTAGTGCGCGCGAGCCGACTGCCAATTGCATTCGCGACTCTCACAGCTGCCGAAGCGCGACTCTCTCCGGGCGAAATCGAAGTATGCCATCTGATCGTGCACCCGAAGTTCCGCCGTCAATACAAGGGCACCAACTTGCTGCTTGAAATGACGCAGCTTGCTAGATGCGAGCGATTCAAACGTATTTTGGGACGCGTTGTGCCGAAAAATTTGATAGGAATGGCGATCCTTCAGTCCGTCCGTTGGAGACGCGTGCCATCCAGTGGAGCGCGCGAAATCAGCGGGTGCGACTGGTATGAAAAAGCATTGTGAAGTCGTCCAAAGATCTCGGCGAATTGGTGAATCGGGAACGCGAGCGCCTCGGGCTCAGCGCTACTGATGTTGCGGCTGCTGTCGGTTTGAAGACGCGGCAGCACATTCACGGGATCGAAACCGGTAAGCGCCCGTCTTTGGAAGTGCTAGCAAAACTGGTGCGGCGCTTAAGCCGCTCTTCAGCCGTTGAGGAAACCTTGAAGAAAGAAACAATCCTCAGATTTGCGCTCGCAGCATTCAATATATCTGCGTCAGAAGTTGCTAGTGGCCCGGATCCGACGCGACTGCAGGAAGAGGGCTCGTTTCAAGAGTCTTTAACGAAGGGAAGCGCCGTCTGGATACTAACCGACACTTTCGGAGAACTGCTCAACGCAGACTTGTTAAAAAAGACAATCTCGAACATACAGGAGGGAGAAGTATCTTACACGTATTTCGTTCCCCACGGCAGTATTGAGTGGGAAGGTTTAGTGGCGGCTTTCGAACAGGCTATCGACGGAAGAGCGCTACGGGAGCGTCTCCGAATAATCTCTGTCACGGCTCTCGCGTTTGCCTGTCGACTAAGAATCGCGCACCCTGGTTCAGCGCGACAACAAGCCGTCTATAGCTTGCACGTGGAAGAATCCGAGTACCTCTTTTACCCCGCTCCGCCAGACTTGATTCGGACATGGGTTAAGTCACTCACCCCAATTGTAGCATCACTTTCGCCATCAATTGACGAACGGAGGTCGCAGGAACATGTCAGCCGAGCGTTGGGTGCGAGGCTTGGTGATGTGCGCCTGTTATTTCCGCGGAATTAATCTTTATGACGCCAGAAATTTCTCAACCCCTGCCGTCAGCCGGTGGTGTGGCCCGACGCCTCGGCCTGTTCCCGATCGTTGCCATCGCCTTTGTCGTGGCGCTTCTTCTCTCCAACCTCGCCGCTCAAAAACTCATTAATGTGTTCGGCTTCACATTTACTGCCGGCATTCTTCTTTTCCCCGTAACCTACATCTTTGGAGACTGCCTCACGGAGGTCTATGGATTTGCTCGTGCTCGTCTGGTGATCTGGTGCGGATTTGTAGCCAATGTTTTCATGGCTGCGTTCATGTCTCTAGTCGTATGGATGGCTCCAGCCGAAGGCTGGCTATACCAAGCGTCGTTTGCGTCCGTTTTCGAGATGGTTCCGCGAACGGTTCTCGCATCGGTGGTTGCGTACTGGTCAGGAGAGTTCATGAACTCATATGTCCTCGCACGCCTGAAGGTGAAGACCGGAGGAAGGCACCTTTGGGTGCGCACGATTTCATCGACCGTGCTAGGGCAGGCAATGGACACCGTCCTTTTTATCGTGATCGCGTTTTGGGGAGTATTGCCGACCGGGCTTCTCATTCGCGCCGCGATTTCGGGTTACATCTTCAAAGTGCTTTACGAGGTTTTAGCTACACCGCTAACGTATACGGTTGTGCGTTGGCTAAAACGAATTGACCGGGAAGACGTTTACGACGCAGAAACAAACTTCAATCCATTCGCAATTCGCGACTTTTAGGGCAGGCGATTTGAAGCCTGCGGCCCCTCCCAATTGGTGTATTCAGGCGATTTGGGTATGGACTTGCACGAGGTTCAGTTCGCCAAGAACCTCGCCCTCCCACGACGAATCGGAGCCTAGCTCATGGAGTTTTGGCGCGGAGGCCAGTCACCGTATGTCAGTTGTGATCAATTCTCCCCAGCACGGCTCCTCTAATTGAACGGCGGGGTCGTCGATCTCGCTGCGGTTGATCTTTTCGTAGCGCTCCGACAGGTCCGCCCACGCGCGCAGGCGCAACGTGACACGATCGCCGGGACGGAGGCGGGCGGCGGCGGTCAGGGCGTTGTCGCGCATGCTCTCGAGATAGGCGAGCGATTCCAAGGCGTCATTGGCCGAGCGGCCCTCCACGGCGAGATCGGTCAGGTGAAGGGCGAGGATGTGGTCCTGGTAGGGGACTGTCCCGGGACGCGGGACGGTGGAGACGGCTTCGATCGTGGCGTTGACCACGACTTGTTCGCCGGCCTTCGGCACGAAAAACCGGGCGGGTTCGGCTTGCCCCAGTTTCATCTCGATCAATTTCCAATCGCCGAAGGCCAGCTCGCGCGCGGCAAATTCCCAGACGACCAGTTTCTTCCCTGCGAGCCGGTCGCGGCCCCGCGCGAGATCGCGGCTCAGGATTTCGCGGGTGGCGTAAGCGGCGTCGCTGTTGCGAAGGATGCAATCGAGGGGCTGGCCGAGGGCGCGGCTGAGATGTTCGGCGAAACCGGCGGATTCGCCCCAGCCGAGGGCGTCGAGCGAAAAGATGTTCGAGAAACTGTCGCCGAGGAGGAGGATGTCGGCCTCTTTGCTGGGGCGCCACGGCGCGTTGCCGGCCAAAACTTCGTGGATTGTTGTCTTTTCCGGACGGTAAAGACTCTGCGACGGCGGCAGCCGCAACATCCGCGCAATGTCGCCGAGACCGCTGATTTCTTTCTGCGCGAGTTGAAAGGCAGTGCGGGGTGTTGAGGTGGAGGGCGAGATAAGCGCAGCGAGATTTTCCGCGGCAAATTCCATCGCCTCAGGCCGCCAGTGGGTGTCGGTTTCCAGGTAGAGCGCGGCGCCGTTTTTGCGGCGCATCAAGGGGGGACCCGCGTCGAAAACGCGAACTCCGGCGTTTTCCAGGCGCGCCTTGAATTCCGTGAACGACGCATTGTGGAGCGACGCGCTCTCGTCGACACGGAAGGAAAACCGATTCGCCTCGAGGCTGGGCTTCGTCGGCACGGGCATTACGATCAGATCAATCCCGCGCGCCGAGAGTTGATTCCGAAAATCGACGATGGCTTTCACCGGATCGGGTTGTACCTGGTCGACGCGCGCGCGGTGTCTCATTTGCGGGGGATCGAGAAACGGCGGGCCGGTGATGTAGTCGACATCGGGCCGATAAAAGAGCCAGCGATCGCGGCCGAGATAGACCTGTTCGTTGCCCGCGCCGAGTTTTCCGGTGAGCGCGAGCTGAACGCGTGGCAGCAGCCAGGCTGAAACGACGGATTCACTTTCGAGCGCCTCCTCCGCGGCTTTGAGCTCCGCGGCGCGCGGGAGGAGGTGCCAAAGATCCCGGGCGCTCCGTACCGCCCGGATTTTCGCCCACGCGGGCAATACCTTATAGATGTCCAAGGTCGCCAGCCCGCCGGAAGGCCGCTGTGAACTGAGCTCGACCGCGAATTGGATCGCGGGAACCGAAATAATGGTGAGGAGAAAGAGCGCGATGAGCAGCCAACGCGATCCCGGGGTGTAGGAGGTGTGCTTGAGAGCGAGCTCGGCTTCCTCTTCGCGCGAGACTTTCCGGTGCGTTTCCGGCGTTGGCTCGCTGTAGCGCGGAAGCGAATATTTCGGCTTTCTTGGCTCTTCGCCCCCGATGGGAATGTGATTCTCGTTCGACACCGTTGAATTCCTAGTTGGCCCCGCGAGCAGACGCCTGGGTAGCGCGCGCGTCTCGCGCGCTGGTTTTGGCGTCTCGCCGAAACGATCTTTTCCGAACGAACGCGTTGCGTGTTGAATAGCGCCTGAGCGTGCAAAGCGCGCGGAAAGATTGTTTTGGCGAGACGCCAAAACCAACGGGCGAGACGCCCGCGCTACCCAAGGCGGCGGCAGCGACGCGCCAGAAATTTTCTTTGTTAGAGCACATCAAAAGATGAAATAGATAAACGGGTTGAATTCCTGGGTGGCCAGAACGACCAACGCGAGCCAGCCGAGCGCGAAACAAACCGCCGTCTTCGGGAGCGTCATGTGTTGGGTCCAATCCCATGTCTGTTTTCCACCCCAGACCACCAGCGCGGCGATCCCGAGCGAGAGAAGGTAATAGGGCTGGTACAGAATTCCTCCGAGCAACGCGGCGCTGGGCTCGGCGCGACTCAGGCCGAACATGCTGGTGAGATAAGCGACGGCCCGGGGCAGATCGGCCGCACGGAAAAAGACCCAGCCAAGCAGGACGATGACGAAAGTGAACGCGACGCGGAGCGGTTTGGGAAGGTTGTGATAGAAACCTTCGCGACCCTGGCTGCGCTCAAAGGCCAGCATCCCTCCGTGCAACGCACCCCAGATGACAAAGTTCCACGACGCCCCGTGCCAGAGCCCGCCCAGCAGCATCGTGAGGGTGAGATTGAAGTAAGTGCGGCGGATCCCGCGGCGGTTGCCGCCCAGCGGAACGTAAAGGTATTCGCGCAGCCAGGTTGAGAGCGAGATGTGCCAGCGCCGCCAAAAATCTGTGATCGATTCCGAGCGGTAGGGCGAATCGAAATTTTTTGCGAAGACGAAGCCGAACATCAGGCCGAGCCCGATCGCCATGTCCGAGTAACCGCTGAAGTCGAAATAAATCTGGAAGGCGTAGCCGACTGAGCCGAACCACGCGTCGAGCGTGCCGATCGAGCCGGCGTTAAAAGCTGTGTCGGCTATTTTTCCACACGGATTCGCGAGGAGGATTTTCTTCGCCAGGCCGAGCATGAAGAAAGCGACCCCGCGCGCGAATTTGTCCGAGGTGAGGACGCGATGTTTGAGTTGGTCGGCGAGAAAGGAGAATTTCAGGATTGGCCCGGCGACGAGATGGGGGAACATCGAAACGAAACAGGAGAAATCGACGAAGTTCGACATCGCCTCGGCCTCGCCGCGGTAGACGTCGATCGTGTAACTGAGCGCCTGGAACGTGTAAAAGCTGATGCCGAGGGGCAGGACGACGCGGAAGAAGGTGTCGAATTGGGCCTGGTAGAATCCGAGGCCTTCGGCCAGGGCGTTCCAGCTCTCGATCCCGAAGTTGAAGTACTTGAAGAATCCGAGGACCGCGAGATTCAGGACGACCGAGACCCAAATGGCGTGGCGTTGGGTCCGGCTGCGCGGCGCGCGGCGCGGCAATTGTTTCACCGGCTTGCGCAGGACGCGCCAGAATCGCCACGTGTCGTGCGCGATGACCAAACTCATCAGCCAGTCGACGAACGTGGTGGCGAACATCAGCGGGATGAAACGCGGCTCGGCCCATCCGTAAAAGATGTAGCCGGTCAGGATGAGCCAGCCGTTCCGCCACCGCTGGGGCGCGCGGACGAGCAAGTAGTAGCCCAGCAGCGCGAGCGGCAGGAAGTAATAGACAAAAATGTGCGAACTAAAAACCACGCTGGTATCCGACGGCTATAAAGGCCGGCTGAAATAAAAACAGCACGGCGGCAGTTGAAAGAATGCGTATTATCGCTACCGGCTTTCCAACTTCCGATGAAATTTTTCCGCCTGCTCCTTCTTCTCGGTTGGCTCCCGGCAGTCCTGTGGGCGGAAACGGCTCTTTCGCTTTCGGAATCGCAGCAAAAATTTCGCACCGAACTGGCAAACAGGGTTCAGGTCTCGGAAAGAAAAAACGCCGCGGCCTGCGCGGAAGCGGACGGCTGGTTGTTCTTTGCGGCCGAATTTCGACTTCTCTCCCTCGGTCGATTTTGGGGCGAGGAAGCGCCGAAAGTAAGCCGGTCGCACAAACCGGATCTGGCTGATCCAATTCCGGCGATCGTCGATTTCCAAAAGCAATTGAAGGCGCGCGGGATCGATCTTCTGGTCGTTCCGGTTCCGCCAAAGGCCGCGATCTATCCGGAAAAAATCCTGCCCGGGTTTGACATTGGCGCCGACGATCCCGCTCCGATTCTGCACCACTTTTATGAAGAGCTGCGCGGAGCGGGGATCGACGTTCTCGATCTGGCGCCGCTCTTTGTCCAAAGTCGCGACGACAAGCGGGGCGGAGTTTTTTGCAAAACCGATAGCCATTGGTCGGGAGTCGGATGCGTGCTGGCGGCGCAAGCCATCGCGGAGAAGATCCGCGGCAAGCTCACGGCTCCGGCTTCACGAAAGGATTACGTTTCGGAATGGAAAGAGGCGGGGATCAAGGGTGATCTTGTCAGCCTTCTGCCACCCGATGCGCAAAAGGCCGGTGCGGAAAAAATTTCTGTCCGGAGCATAAGTGAAAAGGGGAGCGGCGGCGGGATTGAGCCCGATCCAAACAGCCCGGTGCTCCTGATGGGCGATAGTCACACCCTGGTCTTTCATGATTTTCTCGCTGAGAGGGCGGGCCTCGTCGATCAGCTCGGGCACGAACTCGGGTTCGCCCCCGATTTAATCGGCACTCGCGGTTCAGGAGCCACGCCCGTCCGCATCACCCTTTACCGGCGCAGTCTGAAGGATCCCGGGTATCTCGCGAAAAAGAAGATCGTTGTCTGGTGTTTCGCCGCGCGCGAATTCACGGAAGCTTCTGAAGGCTGGGCGAAGGTGCCGGTCGCAAAATAGGCTCCTTGGGAAACACCGGACGCTTCGGAAAAGCGGCCGACGATACTGAAGGAACATCCTTGACGTGAAGGCCGATTCATTTGAAAGCGATTGCCGTGTCTACTCTCGCGCAGGCCAAATGAACATCCCCCGGAACAGAGGCTTTTCCTGGTTGTTGGTGTTAGGGCTTCTGGCGCCGACCGTATCTGCGCAACGGCCGATGCCAGTGCGACGGGCCGAGGCAGTCGAGCCTGAGATGGCCGTGCCGGCCGACGGCATCAACGTCTTGATCCTCGGCGACTCCCTGGCCCTGTGCGGATTCGGAAAACGCCTGGACGATAGGTTCCGGAACAGTCCGCGCGTCAAAGCTACGTTCACCTATCTGACCTGCGGAACGAATCCACTGAGCTGGCTCAAGGAGAGGCCGTACGGCAACATTAAAACGCACTGCGGATTCGTCAGCATCGAATCGACCGGTCCGGGCCGCGTGCGAGAGTTGCAGGACGTGTACGGGATGAGGCGCGGATACACGCCGCGTTCCCATGCGGTTCCAAAGCTCGAAGACTTGCTCGTTACCGTGCAGCCCGACATTTTGGTCATGCAAACCGGCACGAATCTTTTCGATCTCTTCCCCGATCGCAAAACTGTGGTCCCGAACCGCCACGGCCCGGCGCTGCGGAACTATTTGGTCCCTTTCATTACCAAAGCTGTCAGCGGTTCTTCCACTTTGCGGAAAATTTACTGGGTGGCATCACCCACGTCCGGAAGAGTTTCGAAGGAGGTCCAGGACTTCGTGGTGCAACAAACGCGCGCCGACATCGGCCACATCGCCAACGTCATCGATAGTCGACCGCTGGTTCCGTATCCGTACCGCCACATGGAACCCGACAAGGAGCACTTCATCGGGGAGGACATGGACTTGTGGGCGGACAAAGTCTTCGATTTGGTCGAGCAGGATCTTGCCCAGGAGCCGTTCGCGACCTTAAGGCCCTTATCGGAAAAGGCATCCGCACTCGCGGTCACGCCCGAGCAACAACCGACCCCGCCAGCCGAGAGGCCGAAGGACCGGCCGCTCCAGGTAAAGGCGAAACTGGTCTCCAAGACCGAGCCAATTCCTGTAAACGAATTGCTGCCCTACCAGGAATATCTGGTCGGCTATGTCTACGAGATCACGAAACTGATCGCCGGCGAATATTCCGAAAGCCAAATACTCGTGATGCACCCGGCGTATATCGGGCTGAAAAAGCAAAAACTTCGCTACCGCATCGGAAAAACTTACAAGCTGAAGCTGCACGAATTGGAAGAGACTGTTTGGAAAACTGTGAAATCCAGGGATGATTCCGGATTGATCAATCTCCAGCCTTACATTCAGCTCCGAGATGAAACCAGGCACCCCGAATATGCGCGCTAAGAGGGACTGGTCGCCGTTAGTCCAGGCTGTGCTGCTGCCTCTGGCCTTTGTGGTCGGGGTGGGCTTTTTTGTCCTGGTGGCGAACGGCAAGCAAAAATCCGCGAAGGTTCCCGAGGGCCCGCCACCCAGCATTCTGATGGTGGGTGATTCCCTGTCGGTCGGGAAATTTGGGGAAGTTGTCCAACGGCATCTTTCGCGGAAATATCCGGTGTCGGCGTATGCCTCCTGCGGTTCGTCACCCGAGCACTGGTTAACCGGTGAGCCGGATTTCATTACCAAGTGCGGTTATCGCCAGCACACGATTGATTCGAACGTGTTCCGTGATTTCACGAATGGAAAGCCGCCGCGTCCCACTTTAACACCGAAGCTGACCAAACTTCTCAAAAGACATCGGCCGACGATTCTCATCGTCCAACTCGGGACGAATTGGATGGATCGCTCGCTCACGGATGCCCAGATGAACGACTATCTCCACCGCCTTGTCGGCGAAGCCCGGCGGGGCTCCGTGCAGGAAATAATCTGGATCACGCCGCCGGATTCCTCGGCTCTGCGGAAGACCCAGGGGAGAGTGCACGCGCTGATCCGGCAGGCGGCCAGGCGCGATGGCTTTCAACTGGTGGATTCGCGTGGGGTGACCCGGTACGTCGTCGGAAAAACCGGTGGAGATGGAGTTCATTACAACAGCGAGGCTTCGGAGGCCTGGGCCCGGCGGATTCAGGGCGATTTGGATTCGAAGCTCATTCAAAGCGCGCGCGATCGAAAATTCAGCCCGCTGAAACGGGAGAGCTAGTCCGGCCGGATCAGCCAATCTCGCCGCGCGCCTTGTATCCGGCCACAAATTGGTCGCGAAAAGCAGCGAAGGCTCCTTCCTCGATCGCGAGGCGCGCGCGGCTCATGAGATCGAGGTAGAAGTGGAGGTTATGAAGGGTAATCAGCCGCAGCCCGAGGATTTCCTCCGCCTTGACCAAATGACGGATGTAACCGCGCGAGAATTCGCGGCACGCCGGACAAGCGCAGCCCTCCTCCATCGGCCCCGTCTGCATCGCAAACTCCGCGTTCTTTAGATTGAGCGTGCCACCGGCGGTGAAGGCTGTTCCGTTGCGCGCCAGCCGCGTGGGCAATACGCAATCAAACATGTCCATGCCCCGCGCGATCAACTCGAGCAACTGCGGCGGCGTGCCCAGTCCCATCGCGTAGCGCGGTTTGTTCTCAGGCAAGTGCGGCTCGCTCCATTCCACCGCCTGCATCATCTCCGCTTCCGGTTCGCCCACGCTCACCCCGCCGATCGCATAGCCATCGAAATCCATCGCCGCCAGCGCCTGCGCGCCAGAGCGCCGCAAATTCTCAAACGTCGCGCCTTGGACGATCCCAAAGACCATTTGGGGTTGCGGATTGCGGATTGCGGAAAGCCCGGAGCTTGCCTGCTCGTTTTTTCTTTCCGGTATCCGAAATCCGGTATCCGAAATTGCCTTGCACCGTCCTGCCCAGCGCAGCGTCATCTCCAGACTCCGTGCCGCGTAATCGTATTCACACGGCCATGGCGGGCATTCATCCAGCACCATCGCGATATCGCTCCCGAGCGCCGCCTGAATCTCCATCGCGCTTTCCGGACTGATGAAGGTCGGCGTCCCATCGAGATGATTTTGAAACGCGACGCGCTCCTCCGTGATCTTCCTCAGTTTCGCCAGCGAGAAAATCTGGTACCCACCGCTATCTGTCAGAATCGGTCCATCCCAGTTCATGAAGCGATGCAGACCGCCGAAGTGCCGGATCACCTCGAGTCCCGGCCTGACGAACAGATGATAGGTGTTGCCCAGAATGATCTGCGCCTTTAGCTCATGAAGCTCCCGCGGACTGACCGCTTTCACGCTTCCCTGGGTCCCGACGGGCATGAAGGCGGGAGTGTCGATGACGCCGTGCCCGGTGGTCAGTCGGCCGCGCCGAGCCTTGGACGAGGAATCTTTGCCGAGCAATTCGAACATGTTATTGCGACCCCGACAGGCTGCGTTGTCTCACAGTTTGTTGTAGTCCTCTTGGGAGCCGATCCATGTCCACAGAAAAGTGTTTCCCTCCACGAAACAGCCGACGGCCCTGTAATGATCCCCGATGCGCGCGGACCACTGGTTCTTCTTGAAGGGTTTGAATCGAAGCGAAGGATGGCGCGCGTCACGCAACCAAACGATGTAGCCGCGATCAGCGAGCCTTTGTACCGCCTCCGGAAGATCGTGATACTGCTTCCAGAAACCGGAAGTCGTGACGGATTTAAGCACGCGGCCACTCGCGGCTTCGCCCCGCGCGGTGCTCGCGCTCGGCTTCTTCCATGACGCGATCGAACTTTCCCTCCAAAGCCATTTGCTTGTCCCAATCGTCCTCGGGCCAGTTTTGGAGCAGGGCATTCAGTTCGCAGCGTTCCTCCCAGGTAAGCGCGTCGATCTGGGCTTTGATTTGCTCCACTTTGGACATACCTCGAAGATAGGAAAATATAGAGCGCTGGCAATTTGAAACGCCGGCAAGCGTCGGTGCGCGAAAATGCTTTCTCTCCATCGACATCGCGCCTTGCTTGCGCAAAAAATAAAATCCGGACACGGGTCTGTGGTATGAGCAAGGATGACAGAGCCGGTCCAGAATGCCATCGCCAGCGCAACGGAACTGGTCGTGCGCTACGGCAACCAGGCAGTGCTCGATCACGCCACGGCCACGATTCTAGAGGGCGAACGCGTCGGGCTGGTGGGACGCAACGGGTCGGGCAAATCGACGTTCCTGCAAATTGCGGCCGGTGTGATGAAGCCAGACGCGGGGGAGTTCAATCAACGCCGGGATCTCGTGGTCGGTTACATGCCGCAGATGTTCGAACTCGATGAACAAAAGACGGTCCACGCCAACATCCTCTCCGGCGCGCAACGCGTTTTGGATTTGATCGCGGAATACGAACGGGCGCCGGCCGAAAGCGCGCGGAGCGGAATTTTGCTCGATCAGATCTCGCATTTCGATGGCTGGAATCTGGAGCATCGGATCAAAAGTTTGATCACGAACCTGCACGCGCCGGAGCCGGAGCGCTCGGTTTCCAGCCTCTCAGGTGGCGAAAAACGGCGGGTGGCCTTGTGCCGCGCCCTGCTCGCGCGCCCCGATTTCCTGATTCTGGACGAGCCGACAAACCACCTGGATACCGGCTCGATCGAATGGCTGGAAGATTTCCTGGCGCGCTACTCCGGCACCTGCCTCTTCGTGACCCACGACCGCTATTTTCTCGATCGAATCGCGACGCGCGTGGTCGAGCTTTCGCGCGGAAAGTTCTACAGTTACGAAGGCAATTACACCGATTACCTGCTCGCTCGCGCGGAACGCCAGGCCGTCGAGGAAATGCAGGAGCACAAGCGCCAGAAGTTCTTGAAGCGCGAGCTGGAATGGGTGCGGAAAGCGCCCCGCGCGCGGCGAACGAAATCGGTGGATCGGGTCGAGCGCTACTTTGAGATGTCGCGGCAAGGTCCGCCCGAAGCGGAGCTCGATGTCGATCTCATCATCCCGCCCGCGCCGAAGCTGGCGAATCGCGTGATTGAATTGCGCGATGTGGGGATGGAGCTCGGCGGCCGGATGCTCTTCCAAAATGTTTCACTGAATCTCGCGGCTGGAGAGCGCCTCGGGATTGTCGGACGCAACGGTCTCGGAAAATCGACGCTGCTCAAGATCATGCTGCAACAGCTGGCCCCAACCCGCGGCGAGGTGGAGATCGGCACGCGGACGGAGACCAATTACGTCGATCAAAATCGACTTCTGCTCGATGACGCGAAAACAGTCTGGGAGGAAGTGGGCGAGGGGAGCGAATACGTCCGCCTCGGCGAGGAGAACATCACCTTGCGCGGGTATCTCCGGCGATTTTTGTTCACGGAGGAGCGGATCAACACGAAGATCGACCAGCTGAGTGGCGGCGAGCGGAGCCGGGTCTTGCTGGCAAAAATTCTCAAGCGGGGTGGCAACGTTCTCATGCTGGACGAGCCGACAAACGATCTCGATCTCGGCACGCTCCGCTTGCTCGAAGAAGCGCTGGTTGCGTTCGGCGGAAGCGTGATCGTGGTGAGCCACGATCGTTATTTTCTCAATCGGGTCTGCACGTCGATTCTTGGCTTTGAAGGAGATGGGGTCCTCTGGCACGGCGTCGGAAATTACGATTACTATCTCGAGAAACGATCGGAGGAAGCGAAGGCGCTCAACCTTGAGCCGCCCAAATCCAGCGCCTCGCCACGACCAGCGGCCAGGCCGCGCAAGCTCAAATGGAAAGAGGAGCGCGAACTCGAAGGAATGGAGGCGGCGATCCTTGCCGCCGAAAGCGACGTCGTCAGGATCGAAGCGCTTTTTGCCGAGCCGGATTTCTATGAAACGCATGCGGCGGATTACGCGAAGTTTGAGGCGGAGCTGCGTGACGCTCGGGATAAGGTCGCGCGTCTTTACGCCCGTTGGGCCGAGTTGGGCGAAGCCGCCGACACCTCCGCGTAGCGCACGCGTCTCGCGTGCTGGTTTTGGCGTCTCGCCAAAACAGCCTTTAGAAAGTTCGCGAAGGCGAGACGCCTTCGCCAACACGCGAGACGCGTGCGCTACCCGGAAATCCGGTGCGGGCGGCCCATCCAGACATTCACGCCGGGGGAATAGTTAGCGCTCACCAATTCGGCGCTGCACCACCATTCCCCGGTCGAAGCGAGCAGATCGTCCGCGGCGACTTCGATTTCAATAGGCGTCTGTTTCCAAGGCTCGTGCCACACGCGGAAAAGGCGGCGGCGACGGTGCTGGCAGGTGAAAGCGGTGTAACGCTCCAGGAGGAACTCAGCGGGCGATCCGGCTTCACTTGGACCAAAGCTGGGAGTTGAAATCGCCGCGTGATATTTAAGCTGGCCCTCGGTTGCAGTCACGGTCCCGAATATCTCGCCATCCGCGTGCGCGTGGGTGTAGCGGAGGCGGCCGAACCGATACGGTAAACCGAAGGTGCGCGGCCCTAAACGGACGCTCAACGGATTGGAAAGCCATTCGGCCAGAAAGAAAATGCCGGGCTCGCCGGCGTGCCGGACGTACGTGCGAACGTTGAGAAATTCGTGCGAAGCGATGGGACTGAAAAGCCATTCGCCCAGCCGCCCCCCAAAGCGCGGCCGCATCCTGGACAGGGTGAACGCAACGATGCTGACAAAGGCGCGCCCGTTGCGCAGATCGAGCGTAAAGGGGATTTGCCGTTGTAAGAGACAAGGATCCGCCTCGTAATGAATGAAAACAGCCTTGTTCCAGGCGGCGAGAAAGAGCGGCTCACCGGCGTGCGCAAGCATCCGGCGCTTGCCTGCCCGGCTCAAATCTCTGGTGGCGTTCGCGGTCGTCACCGGCCGAGGCTATTTAGGGATGCCCACCATTCGCAGCGCCCTGTCGCCGAGCTTGGCGAGCTTGAGAACGGCGGGGGTCGGCAGCTTCTCCACTCGCTCGTAAGCGGCGCCGGCCAATTCAAAAAAGTCGAGGAGATCAGTCAAGCGCCCGCGGATATGCGCATCGGCCGCTTTCGGTTTATCGGCTTCGGCCAGGCAATCGCGCAAGACCTGGACGGTCGGGTCGATTTCACGTTTTTTTCGTTTGCGCGCGATGGCGCGAAACATGGCGAAGACATCTTTCATCGACTCGAAGTGATCGCGCCGATCGCCCAGGACATGGACGATCCGGACGATTCCCCAATTCTGCAATTCCCGCAGGCTCGTGCTCGTATTGGAACGGGCGATGCCGAGAGTCTCCGCGATCTCATCGGCTGAGATCGGCTTCTCGGAAAGAAAAAGCAGGGCATGCACCTGGGCGACGGTGCGATTGATGCCCCAGCGCGTGCCCATTTCGCCCCAGTGGAGAATAAATTTTTGCGCGACGGGAGAGAGATTTGCCATGGCTTTCAGTTTGTTCTGTCTGGACAGAAATTAGAGAAGTCGGCTCTTTCGTCAAGGGGCCGAAGCCAGGGCGGTTGGGCCAGGCGCCTCTGGATTGAAATGCGCCTAAAATATTGTTGCAGCCTCGCTAATCGTTCCTATATTGCCGGCTCTCCGCATCAGGTGCGTGGGAAGGTAAACGCGGCCTGTGCGGTTTTTTTGTCGCCCGGATGACGAGATCGGGCGGCTTTTAATTTAACGAAGATGCCAACAATTAATCAGCTTATTCGCAAGGGACGAAAGAAGGTGTCGGTGAAATCGAAATCACCGGCGCTGAAGAATTGTCCGCAGCGGCGCGGGGTGTGCACCCAGGTGATGACGCGCACGCCGAAGAAGCCGAATTCTGCTCTGAGAAAAGTGGCAAAAGTGCGGTTGACGAACGGCCAGGAAGTGATTGCCTACATTCCCGGCGAAGGTCACAATCTCCAGGAGCACTCAATCGTGCTCGTGCGAGGCGGACGCGTGAAGGATTTGCCGGGCGTGCGTTACCACATTGTGCGGGGAACGCTCGATAGCCTCGGGGTTGACGGGCGCCGCCGCAGCCGTTCGAAATACGGCGCGAAACGCCCAAAGGCCGCGGGAGATGCAGCGGCCAAGGAAGGCGCGAAGCCAAAGAAATAATTTTAGCTTACTAAAAAGTACGGAAACAGAATCACATGTCTCGGCGGCGGAAAGTTTACAAAAAAGAGGAGAAGCTCGACTCGCGTTATGGCAGTCCTGCGGTCGCGCGTCTCATTTCCACCGTGATGAAACGGGGCAAGAAATCGCTCGCGGAACGGATCGTTTATACCGCGATCGATAAATCGCGGGAAGGCTCGGACGCGGTCGATCCGCTCGAAATTGTCAACAAGGCGCTGGAAAATGTGCGCCCGCGCCTCGAAGTAAAATCACGCCGGGTCGGTGGCGCGACTTACCAGGTGCCGATGGAAGTGACGCCGGCCCGCCAGGTTTCTCTCGCGATGCGCTGGATCGTGCAATATGCCGATAACCGTCGCGGCCTGCCGATGGCCGAGGCCCTCGCCGCGGAGTTGAAAGACGCCGCGGCCGGCCAGGGCAACGCGATCAAAAAACGCGACGACACCCACAAAATGGCGCAAGCCAACCGCGCCTTCGCCCATTTCCGCTGGTAACCATAATGAATTTACGACCAGCCACCTTTAATTCTGTCATCCCGAGCGAAGTCGAGGGACCTCTAGTTTTCGCGAGCTTCAGCGATGAAATCGGAATAGCGAGAGATTCCTCGACTGCGCTGCGCTCCGCTCGGAATGACAAAAAGGCCAACCGCGGCGTCGCCCATTTCCGCTGGTAACCATTTTCCTGTTATGCCTGCCACGCTCGAACAAAAATCCGCCGCCCCGTCGAATCCGAATTCGCCGGACCGGAAATACCCGCTCGAGCGGACGCGGAACATCGGCATTGCCGCGCACATTGACGCCGGCAAGACCACGCTGACCGAGCGCATTCTTTTTTACACGGGCATGATCCATAAGATCGGTGAGGTCCACGAGGGCAACACTGTGACCGACTGGATGGAACAGGAACGCGAGCGCGGTATTACGATCACGTCAGCGGCTACGACCTGCGCCTGGATGCAGAAGCCGGAAGAGGGCGTCTACAAAATGTTCGACGGCATAAAAATGCGCGTGAACATCATCGACACTCCGGGGCACGTGGATTTCACCGCGGAGGTGGAGCGGTCGTTGCGCGTTCTCGATGGTGCAATCGCCGTCTTCGATGCCGTGGCCGGCGTGCAGCCGCAATCGGAGACCGTCTGGCGCCAGGCGAACAAGTATCTCGTCCCGCGTATTGCTTTCATTAATAAGATGGATCGCGTCGGCGCCGACTTCGACATGTCGATCGACTCGATGCGCAAAAAACTCGGCGCAAATGCGTGGCCGATTCTTATTCCTCTTGGAAAAGAAGATTATCTCAAAGGCCAACTCGATGTGGTAAACCGCAAGGCGGTGTTCTATCTCGATGACGACTCGATGGGTTCGGTTTACGAAGTGGGGGACATTCCGGAAGAGAACAAGGCTCAGGTAGACAAGGCGTACGCCGATTTAGTGGAGGCTATCTCGAATATTGACGACGAGATTGCCGAAGCCGTCCTGGAGGAAAAGCCAGTCACGCCCCAGATGCTGAAGGCCGGAATCCGCCGCCAGACGATCGCAAACAAGTTCATCCCCGTTGTCGGAGGGTCCGCGTTCAAGAACAAGGGCGTGCAGTATCTCGTCGACGCCGTGATCGATTATCTCCCGGGGCCGCTCGATATTCCGCCCGCGATCGGGATGGAGCCGGACACCCACGAAAAGATGGAAGCGCCGACCGACGACAAAGGGAAGTTTTGCTCCCTCGCTTTCAAACTTTGGAGCGACCCCTTCGTTGGTAAGCTAGTTTTCTTTCGCGTTTATTCCGGGAAGCTGAGCAAAGGCGACAACGTCTATAATCCCCGCACGAACAAGCGCGAGCGGATCAGCCGTTTGATTCAAATTCAAGCGGACAAACGCGAGGACATCGACACCTGCTTTTCAGGCGATATCGCGGCGATTGTTGGCATCAAGAACATCACCACGGGCGACACGCTCTGCGATGAGGATTTTCCAATCCTGCTCGAGCCCCCTTCATTCCCTGATCCCGTTATCTCGATGGCGATCGAGCCGAAGACAAAGCAAGACCAGGAGAAGATGGGCGTCGCCCTCCAGCGACTCTCCGAGGAGGATCCCACTTTTAAAGTCTTCACGCACGAAGATACGGGCCAGACGATCATCGCGGGAATGGGGGAACTCCACCTGGAGATCATCCGCGACCGCATGCTCCGCGAATTCAAAGTGGACGCGAATGCGGGCAAGCCACAGATCGCCTATCGCGAGACGATTACCGTGCCGGCGGATGGCGAAGGAAAGCTAATCAAGCAGTCAGGCGGCCGCGGTCAGTATGGCCATGTCATCGTTAAGGTGCAGCCGAACGAGCGCGGCAAAGGCATTACCATTGAGAATAAGGTCGTCGGCGGCAATATCCCAAAGGAATATATCCCCGCCTGCAAGAAGGGGATTGAAGAGGCGATGACCACCGGAGTGGTTGGTGGTTATGAGGTGATCGACGCGAATGTTGATATCGTCGATGGCTCGTATCACGACGTCGATTCGAATGAAATGGCCTTTAAGCTGGCCGCGATTTTTGCAGTGAAAGACGCTTTTAAGAAGGCGAAGCCGATCCTGCTCGAGCCGATCATGAAGGTCGAGAATGCGACTCCGGAGGAATATCAGGGCGACATCATGGGAGATTTGAATCGCCGCCGCGGGAAGATTGGGAGCATCGAAGTGAAGGGAAATCTCACCATGGTCCAGGCGGAAGTGCCGCTCGCGGAAATGTTCGGCTATGCCACCGCAATCCGCTCACTCTCAAAAGGCCGTTCGAGTTACTCGATGGAGCCATCACATTTCGAACAGGTGCCGGCGCAGCTCGTGGCGGCCGTTCTCGATCAGAAGGAAACTAAATGACGAACGGCCAACGCATCCGCATCCGGTTAAAAGCATTCGACCACCGCATGCTCGATCAATCCGCGATCGACATCGTGGAGACGGCGAAGCGCACCGGCGCGCGCGTGGCGGGCCCGATCCCGCTGCCGACGTTGATCGAAAAATTTACGGTGAACCGTTCACCTCACGTCGACAAAAAGTCGATGGACCAATTTGAAATTCGCACGCACAAACGCCTGCTCGACATCATCGAGCCGACCGCGAAAACGGTCGACGAGTTGAAGAAACTGAACCTGCCGGCGGGCGTGGACATTACGATCAAGATTTAGCGGTCTAGCTTCGAACAATTTGCAAACCAACGATCATGAGCATCGGTCTACTAGGACAAAAAATCGGCATGACCAGCGTTTACGACGCGGATGGTCGGATGCGTCCAGTGACCGTGATCGCAGCCGGCGATAACGTGCTTCTGCGCCGGATCACGGCGGAGAACGACGGTTACTCCGCGATCAAAGTCGGTTTCGGCGCGCAGAAAGAATCGCGCGTGACCAAGGCACGGCTCGGCGAATTCAAGAAGGCCGGTTCCGAGCCAAAAAAATTGATGAAGGAGTTTCGCCTCGAAGCTGACGCGCCTGAGGGAGACATCGATCTGAACGTGACGCAGTTTCAGCCGGGTGATTGGGTGGATGTCATCGGGCGGTCGAAGGGCAAGGGGTTCCAGGGCGTGATGAAGAAGCACAACTTCCAGGGCCAGGGCGCATCGCACGGTTCGAAAACGCATCGTCGTAACGGCGCGGTGGGCAATCGTTCCACGCCGGGCCGCATTTGGAAAAACATGGGCATGCCCGGTCACATGGGTGATGAGCGCGTCACCGTGCAAAACCTCCGCGTGCTGCAAGTACGCGAGACCGAAAAAGTGATTTTGGTCAGCGGCGCGGTTCCCGGATCGAACGGGAGCTACGTCGTCATCCGGCCCGCCATCAAGAAACCCGCCGGAGAAGCGGCGAAGAGCAAATGAGCGCGAAAGTCTTAACCGCGGAAGCCGCGAAGGAAGCGAAGATCGAATTGATCGAGACGGGGCGCGGGACGCAGGCGCTGCACGACACAGTCGTGGCCATGCGAGCGGCGCGTCGTTCCGGATCGGCGAACACGAAGTCAAAGGCCGACGTGAATCTTTCCGGCGCGAAGCCGTGGCGGCAAAAGGGAACAGGCCGCGCCCGGGCCGGCTACAAATCGTCGGTGATCTGGCGCGGCGGCGGCGTCGTTTTCGGGCCGAAGCCGCGGGATTACTCGAAGAAGGTTTCCAAGACCACCAAGCGCCTCGCCTTCCAGAAAGCGCTGAGCGAACGAATCAAAGCCGGCGACGTGCTGACGATCGACAAGTTTGCCGTGACCGAGCTGAAGACGAAGTCGTTTGTCGCCCTCCTAAAGAAGCAAACTGACGCGCGGAAGGTTTTGGTCCTGTCCGACTCGTTCGATGATAACACTTACAAGTCCGCGCGGAACGTGAAGCCGGTCTTGCTGGCGACGGCGGCAAATGTAAACGCGGAACAACTCCTCGCGTTCGATAAGATTTTAGTAACGCCCTCGGCGTTGGAGCATTTGGCGGAAAGGATGAACCGGGAATGAACGAACATTACGACCTCATCCAGACCGTCCAGTTGACGGAAAAGGCGTCGCTGCTCAGCGAGAAGCTGAACAAGTATGTTTTCCGGGTCTCGCCGCGCGCGAACAAGATCCAGATCAAGCAGGCGATCGAAAAGCTGTTCAACAAGAAGGTTGTCGCCGTGAACACCTGCAATTACGCCGGCAAGAAAAAGCGCGAACGTCGCGCTGATTTCGGCCGCAAGCCGCACTGGAAAAAGGCAATCGTGACATTGAAGGAAGGCGAGAAGATCGACCTCGTCTAACTGGTTATGGCTCTAAAGACCTTTCGTCCACTCACTCCAGCGCTTCGTTTCACGACGCTTCCTGCGTTTCAGGAAATCACGAAGTCGAAGCCGCATAAGAACCTGACCGAGGTAAAAAAGAGGACCGGCGGCCGCAATAACACGGGCCGGTTGACCTCGCGCCACATCGGCGGCGGACATAAGCAGAAATACCGGCGGGTGGATTTCAAGCGCCGCAAGCATGGCGTCGCGGCCGAAGTCACGGCGATCGAGTACGATCCGAATCGTTCCGCGCGCATCGCTCTTATTAAGTACGCGGACGGCGAGATGAGCTACATCCTCGCGCCGGATGGATTGACGGTCGGCGCGAAAGTCATGTCCGGGAGCGAAGCTCCGCCGGATCTCGGGAACTCGCTGCCGCTGAGCACGATTCCGCTCGGATCGAGCATCCACAACATTGAAATCGCTCCAGGCCGTGGCGGACAGATCGCGCGGAGCGCCGGCCAACAGGCCACGCTCAGCAACCGCGAAGCGGGATACGCGCTGGTGAAGCTTCCTTCAGGCGAAATCCGCCGCATTCACGACACCTGTTTTGCGACGATCGGGCAGGTCGGCAACGTCGACCACATGAATGTCTCGAGTGGCAAGGCCGGCCGCACTCGCTGGCAAGGCCGGCGACCGCACGTGCGCGGCATGGTCATGAACCCGATCGACCACCCGATGGGCGGCGGCCAGGGCAAGTCCAAAGGCGGAGGCGGAAGGCACCACCCGGTCAGCCCGTGGGGCCAGCTGGCAAAAGGATTCAAGACCCGCTCGAAACACAAGCCGAGCGACCGCTTCATCATGCAGGACCGGCGGAAGAAATAATTATCAACAATGACCAATCGGAGGTGTGAATGGTGATCAGTGACTAGGGAATGGAGGCGCGCGCTTGCGACCATTACTTATCACCATTCACAAATCACTTTTTGAAAACATGGCCAGATCTTTAAAAAAGGGACCGTTCGTTGAGCCGCATCTTCTCGAGAAAATCGACAAGATGAATACCTCGGGGATCAAGAAACCGGTGAAAACCTGGGCCCGCCGCTCGATGGTGACGCCCGATTTTGTCGGCCACACTTTCATGGTTCATAACGGAAAGACCTTCACTTCGGTGTTCGTGACCGAGAACATGGTAGGTCACAAGCTCGGTGAATTTTCGCCGACACGCATTTTTAAGAAACACGGTTCGCACACCGCGAAGGTGACGAAGTGATGTGAATTTGCGATTTACGATTTGCAATTTGCGATTGGAAGGCGCGTGGAAGAATGGGCGCTCGCTTCAATCAAAAATCGGCAATCGAAAATCGATAATGATTTTAGTGGGCTGCATAACGCTGGCTCGAGGGCTGGCGGCAGAGGGAGATAGTTCTTTGTCAGAATCCAAAATTGAAAACGCGGACACGAAAGTGACCGCCGCGGCGCTGTTCTCGCAAAACGAGGAGCTGCGGGCGCAGCTTGCGACAGCGCGGGAGTCGGTCAAGACATTGACCGAGAGCCTGGCCGCATCGAATGTGGAGGCGGAAGTTTTTCGCCGGAAATATTCGGATCTGCAATTGCGCATGGAGGCGCTCGGACTCGAATCGATGAGCAAGGATCGAGCGAAGCTCGAGCAGCGCTTGTTAAACGCGGTCTCCGATCTGCGCTTGATGCAGCAGGAACGCGAGAAATATCGCGACCAGGTGTTGGGATTGAGCGAGGCGGTTATCCATCTGCTCAAGACCTCCACGGGAGGCGATGCGCTGGCGAGAATGGAAGTGGAGGCGCAGTTGCGCGGGGCGAGTGAGCTGGCCACGAAGTCGCAGAGTCTGCCGGAGGAGACGGCGACCTTGATGGATGGGCGCGTCGTCAGCGTGAAGGAAGAGTGGTCGCTCGTGGTGGGCAATATCGGGGAAAAGCAGGGGGTGAAGATGGGAATGCCGCTGCGGGTGATGCGGGCGGATAAACTAATCGCGACGCTTCGAGTGGTGGATGTGCGTCAGAAAATTTGCGGTGCGGTGATTCAGGAAATGGATTCTCGAAAAGAAAAAATAAAAGTGGGCGACCGTCTCCAGGCGGATGCCCGCAAAGATGTAACTTTAAAATAAATGCAAGTTAGCTCGACATATCGATATGCGAAGATTTCGCCCTTCAAGGTGCGCGAAGTCACTCGTGCGATCCAGGGGCTGCCGGTTTCGGCGGCGCTCGATCTCGTCGCGTTCAGCCCGAAAAAGGCGGCCGGCTTCATCGCCAAAACGCTGAAGAGCGCGGTCGCGAACGCGGAGAATAACGCGAATCTTCGAGTGGATGGGCTGGTCGTGAAGGAAGCGACGGTCGGTGAAGGCCCGACGATGAAACGGATGATGCCGCGCGCTCGCGGCAGCGGCAGCCGCATCCTGAAACGAAGCAGCCATATTCGGATCATTTTGACCGACGAAATCGAGATCAAGACGCGCGACAAGAAGAAGACGCAGAAGAAGAAACCGAAAAAGCAGGGCGAGAGCAAAAAGGGCGAGGGGAAACGGACCGAGAAATCCCAGCCAGAACCCGAAGTGAGCGCGGAGAAACCGGCGGCGGCGAGCGAAGACGTGGCGACGGAAGCGAAGGAATAATCTATGGGACAAAAAGTTAATCCGATTGGTTTTCGCCTCGCGGTGAACCGTGACTGGCGTTCGAAGTGGTACGCCTCACCGCAGGAGATGCCCGCGTTTCTCCACAGCGATCTCAAGATCCGCAATTACGTGAAGAAAAAGCTGCAGTTTGCGGCGGTCTCGAAGATCGTGATCGAGCGCGCCTGGAACAGCATTCGCGTGACTATTTATACGGCGCGGCCCGGGATCGTGATCGGCCGCAAAGGCGCGGAGATCGAGAAGATGACGGAAGAGATCTCGAAGATGGCGCAAGGCAAACAGATCAAGATCGACATTCAGGAAATCAAGACGCCGGAGCTCGACGCCCAGCTCGTGGCGGAAAACGTGGCGCTGCAAATCGAGCGCCGAATCGCTTATCGCCGCGCGATGAAAAAGGCGGTGCAGGTGGCGATGGATTTCGGCGCGCAGGGAATTCGATTGCGCAGCTCGGGCCGATTGAACGGCGCGGAAATCTCGCGCTCGGAGTGGTATCGCGAAGGCAAAGTTCCGCTCCACACTCTGCGCACTCCGATTGATTACGGATTTGCCGAAGCCAACACGGTTTACGGCAAGATCGGGGTGAAGTGCTGGTTATGTAAGAAAGAAGAACCGGCGGCCGAGGCGCCTGCCGTCCTTCCGCCGCCGCCGGAGCCGGCCCAGGTTTAAAGTTTTTTTAGGAGATCACCATGCCATTGATGCCAAAACGCGTGAAGTACCGGAAGACCCAGCGGGGCAGCCGCAAGGGGACCGCGTCACGCAATCTCCGGATTGATTTCGGCGAGTTCGGCTTGCAGACGCTCGAGCGCGCCTGGATCACGAACACGCAGATCGAGGCGGCGCGGGTGGCGCTGACTCGGAGCATGAAACGCAAAGGCAAACTCTGGATCCGCATTTTCCCGGATAAATCCGTCACTTCGCGGCCGCCTGAAACCCGGATGGGTAAGGGCAAAGGCCAGCCGGAATATTGGGTCGCGACGGTCAGGCCGGGCAATATTTTGTTCGAGCTGGATGGCGTGACGGAGTCAGTCGCGCGCGAATCGCTCCGGCTCGCCGCGGATAAATTGCCGGTCCGGACGAAGTTTCTCACCCGGCACCACGTGGCCGCGGCCTAACGAGCATGAAATTTAAAGAAATATCGGAGATGAGTTCGGACGAGTTGCTGACGAAGAAGCGCGACTTGCGCCAGGAAAGCCTTCACCTGCGTTTGCAGCAGCAGAGCGGCCAGCTGGAACAGCCGAGCCGCTTGCGGCTCCTGCGCCGGGAAGTGGCCCGAATTGAGACGGTTCTCTCGCAACGCGTCGCGAAGGCGGCAACGAAATAATTTTTATGGCAGAAAACGATCAACAAAGCGGTGGAACGGCAACGGCGGAGACAACGCCCGCCCCGCCCCGCGGCGCGCGCAAAACGCGGACAGGCGAGGTGATTTCGAGCGGGATGAACAAGACCATCGTCGTCCGCACGGTCACGCGCGTCCCACACGCCAAATTCGGCAAGATCGTGAAGCAGATGAGAAAATTTTACGCGCACGACGAAGAGAACAAGGCCAAGCCCGGAGACACGGTCCGGATCATGGAAACGCGGCCACTGAGCAAGTTGAAGCGGTGGCGGCTGGTGGAAGTCGTCGCGAAGTAACGGGAAGATTTTTATGGTTTACCTACGATCCAGACTCGACGTGGCGGACAACAGCGGCGCGCGCATGGCGACGATGATCGGCGTGATCGGCAAAGGCACCGCGCAGTCAGCCGGAATCGGTGATGTGATCGTGGCCAACGTCAAGGAAGCGAGCGCGACGGGCACCGTAAAAAAGGGAGAGGTCGTCCGGGCGGTGCTCGTGCGCACCAGGCAGCCGATCAAGCGCGGCGACGGCTCGGTCCTCCGTTTTGATAACAATGCCATCGTCATCATCGACAAGGATTTGAATCCGCGCGGCACCCGTATTTTCGGCCCGGTCGCGCGCGAGTTGCGCGAGCGTAATTTTATGAAAATTGTCTCGCTCGCCCCGGAAGTTTTATGAACCGCATCAAGCTGCACGTCCGGAAAGGCGACAACGTCGAAGTCATCTCCGGGAACTTCAAGGGTTCCTCGGGCAAGGTGCTCGAAGTGATCGCGCGCAAACAGCGGGTGTTGATCGAGGGCGTCCGGATGATCAAGCGGCACCTGAAGAAATCGCAGGACAACCCGCAGGGAAAAATCGCGGAGCGCGAAGGTCCCATTCACATCTCGAATGTGAAAGTCCTCGAGCGCGGCGAACGCGCGTCGAAGGAAAAGGGCGCGAAGAAAAAGGCCGCAAAAGAGAAGACGGCCAAGAGCAAAGCCTCAAAAGAAAACGAAAAGGCCTAGCCCATGAAAAACGAATTTTATCAGGACTACAAAGACCGCGTTATGCCGGCTTTGCAGAAACAGCATGGCTATAAGAACCCGCACCAGGTTCCAAAAGTGGAGAAGGTGGTGATCAATACTTCAGTCGGCTCGCAGTCCGATGTGAAGCAGGCGCTCGAAGACGCGAAGGCGGAGCTGGCCTTGATCAGCGGCCAGAAGCCTTCCGAGACCCGCGCGAAAAAGAGCATCGCCAATTTCAAGCTCCGGCAGTCGCAGGCGATCGGCGCGAAAGTGACTTTGCGGGGCGACCATATGTACGAATTCCTCGAGCGCTTGATCAAGGCCTCGCTGCCGCGCATCCGCGACTTCCGCGGGGTTTCGCCGAAGGGTTTCGATGGCCACGGCAACTACACCCTGGGCGTTTCCGACCAGGCGATTTTTCCCGAGGTCGAGCTCGATAAAATCAAGCGCAACATTGGATTTGATGTTACCATCGTCACCACCGCGCGGACGAACGAAGAAGCAAAGTCGCTCTTGAGCGAGATGGGAATGCCGTTCAGCGACCGGGCGAAGAAGCCTGCCGCGCCCCAGCCAGCCTAATACTTTTCATGAGCACCGTTACAGATCCTATCGCCGACCTTCTCGCCCGCGTGCGCAATGCCGCGATGGCGCAGAAGACCGAAATGTTCGTCCCCTATTCCAAAATCAAGGCGGAGATCGTGCGCATTTTGAAGGACGAGGGCTACATTACGGATTACGTGGTCGACACCGAAGCGGCCCATCCGCGGATAAAAATTACGAACAAGATCGCGAACCGGACGAGTGCCATCACCGGCTTGAAACGCGTCAGCCGCCCCGGTCTGCGGCGCTACGTTGGCGCGCAGGAAATCCCGCGGGTCCTCGGCGGGATGGGCGTCTCGATTCTTTCGACCCCGCGCGGCATCCTGTCCGGGCGCGAGGCAAAAAAACAAAACGTGGGAGGCGAGCTGCTGGCCTACATTTGGTAGTCAACTTTATGTCACGGATTGGAAATAAAGTGGTCGAGATTCCCGAGAAGGTGAAGGTGAACATCGGAGCCGATGGCGCCGTCGCGGTGGAAGGTCCAAAGGGCAAACTGAGTTGGAATCTGCCGCGGAACATCAAAGGCAGCGTCGCGGACAACCGGATCTCCATCGTTCGCGAAGCCGAAACGCGAAGCGTGAAAGCGCTCCATGGCCTCTCCCGCAGCCTGGTTCACAACATGGTGCTGGGCGTGAGCGAAGGGTTTACGAAGCAGCTCGAGATCGAAGGCGTCGGATTCAAGGCTGCCGTGCAGGGGGCCATCCTGAATTTAGCCCTCGGAAAATCGCATCCGATTCTGTTTCCCATTCCCAAGGAAATCAAAATCACGGTGACCGACGCGACCAAGATCATGATCCAGGGGATCGACAAAAAGCTGGTGGGCCAGGTTGCGGCGGACATCCGCAGATATTATCCACCGGAGCCATACAAGGGTAAGGGCGTGCGCTACGCGGGTGAAATCGTTCGCCGGAAGGAAGGCAAGACCGTCCAATAGTTATGGCCGCGCGCGATCGAAAAGAAATCCGGCACCGCATCCATACGCGGATCAGAAAACGCGTGAGTGGCACGGCGGAGCGTCCACGCCTCGCTGTCCATTTTTCCGGCAAGCATGTCTATGCTCAAGTGATCGACGATGATGCCGGCCGCACCCTGGCCGCGGCTGCGACCACGGAGGAAAAGGTCGTCGGCAAATCGAAGGCGGGCGCAAATCGCGCGTCCGCGGAAAAGGTCGGCAAGGCCATTGCAGAGCGCCTGCTCTCGAAGAACGTCGACAAGGTCATCTTCGACCGGGGCGGGTTTCTCTATCACGGGAAGGTGAAGGCGCTCGCCGATGCGGCTCGCGAAGGCGGACTTAAGTTTTAGAAAAAATCATGGCACAACCACACAGCGGCGGCGGAAGACGGCAGGAACGCCACACAGACAAGAGCTCAGCGGCGAAGGGGGACACGACCGAGAAGGTGGTGTTCATCAATCGCTGCGCCAAAGTCGTTAAAGGCGGCCGGCGTTTTAGCTTCAGCGCGTTGATTGTGGCGGGCGATCACGACGGCAAAGTGGGCGTCGGATTTGGGAAGGCGAATGAAGTAGCCGAAGCGATTCGAAAAGCTTCCGAAGCCGCGCGAAAATCGATGGAGAAAATGTCGTTGCACGAAAACACGATCCCGCATGAGACGATCGGCGAGTTTGGCGGTGGACGGGTCTTGTTGCGTCCAGCCTCACCCGGGACGGGAGTGATCGCGGGGGGCGGCGTCCGCGCGGTGGTCGAGGCGGTTGGCATTCGTGACGTTCTGGCGAAGTCGCTTGGATCCAGCAATCACTCGAATGTGGTGAAGGCGACGATCGAGGCCTTGCGGGCTTTGCGCCGGCGCGATGAAATTCTCAAAGTGCGGGGTATTCGCCTGAACGACGGAAAGGTCGAGCAAGCATCATGATTCGCCTGCACAATATGCGGACGCGACCGGGCTCGAGGCATCGCGTGAAGCGGCTCGGTTCGGGGGAAAGTTCCGGTCATGGCAAGACGAGCGGCAAAGGGCACAAGGGGCAAAAGGCGCGCTCCGGCGGGAGTCTCCGGTTAGGATTTGAAGGGGGCCAGATGCCGCTGATCCGGCGCTTGCCGAAGCGTGGCTTCAACAATGCGGCTTTTCATAAGAACTACGCGATCGTCAACCTGAGCGACTTGAGCGCCTTCAAGGAAGGCACTTTGATCAACGAGCAATTGTTGCGCGATTCGAAGTTGATTCGGGGCCAGGGAGCCGGGCTCAAGATTCTGGGCGGCGGCGAATTGAAGCACGGCCTGACCATCGAGGCAGACAAGATCAGTGCGTCTGCGCGCGAGAAAATCGAGAAAGCGGGCGGCACTGTGACCCTGCGAGAAAAACCTGCGCGCGGTCCTCGCTTCGCCGAGCAGCCATCAGCGACCGCGGATCCGATTGAGCCTGACGCGCAGGCGGCTCCAACAGCGAAGACCGCGAAGAAAAAGCCGTCTTCAAAAAAGAAGGCGCCGGCCAAGACCGCGTCGAAGAAGAAATCATCGGGCAAGAAATAGCCTTCTCCGGGTGATGATCACGAAGTCCTAGTCGATGGTTTCGGCTTTCTTAAATACGGTCAAGATCCCGGAGTTGCGCCGGCGCATCCTGTTCACGCTGGCGGTGATCGTCATCGTGCGTCTCGGCGCCGCGATCACCACCCCGGGCGTTAACCAGGCCGTGATTCAGGAGTGGTTCCGCAGCGCGCTCAACGAGAATCAGGGCGGCAACGTCGCAGCCTTGTTCAATTTATTCAGCGGTGGCGCGCTGGAAAACTGCGCGATTTTTTCGCTCGGGATCATGCCCTACATCAGCGCATCGATCATGATGCAGCTGCTGACGGCGGTCATCCCGAAGCTTGGCCGGCTGTCCAAGGAAGACGGCGGGCGCCAGAAAATCATGCAGATTACGCGGTACGCGACGGTGGGGCTCTGCCTTATTCAGGCCTATCTCCTCGCCGTCTCGTTTCAGCATCCGGAATCCTATCAAACGATGCTGCCGGGCATCACCGAGACGGTCTCGAAGTTAGGAATTCCGCTGGTAGAGGATCTGGGCATGACGTTCCGCATCGTGACCGTGTTGTCTCTGACCACGGGCACGCTGTTCCTGATGTGGCTCGGCGATCAAATCACCGAGCGCGGTATCGGCAATGGGATTTCGCTTATTATCACCGTTGGCATCGTGGCGCGCCTGCCCGCTGCGCTGGCGCAGGCCTGGAAGACATTTGTGCCCTCGGCGGAGACGGGCACGAGCCAGGTCAATCCCGCGATCCTTGTCTTGATGGTGGCGTTTCTATTTATCGTGATCGCGGCGGTCATTGCGGTCACCCAGGGGGTGAGAAAAATCACCGTGCAATATGCGAAGCGGGTGGTGGGCCGGAAAATGTACGGCGGCCAAACGCAATACATGCCCCTCAAGGTGAATTACGCCGGCGTGATGCCGATCATTTTCGCCTGGGCGCTCCTGCTTTTTCCCACAACGATCGTGAGCGTCGCTTTCCAGAACAGCCGGACGGCGAGGACGATCTCCGACATGCTTTCCGCCGGCTGGCTGCATTACGTCGTGCTGGCGGCGATGATTTTCTTTTTCAGTTATTTTTGGGTGGCGACGCAATTCCAACCCGCGCAGATCGCGGACGATCTCAAGAAATACGGGGGCTACATTCCCGGCGTTCGCCCAGGCAAACCGACGGCGGATTTTCTGGATTACACGATGACCCGCCTGACTTTCGCGGGCGCGATTTTCCTGACGATGATCGCGGTCTTGCCGAGTCTGATGAGCGACTGGTTGAACGTCCCCGTCATCACCGCCCAGTTTTTCGGCGGCACCAGTTTGTTGATCATCGTGGGTGTGATCCTCGACACGATGCGACAAGTGGAGACGCACCTCATTCAGCGGCATTACGACGGGTTCTTGCGCAAGGGCCGGATTCGGGGCGGGCGCTTCGACCGCGCCGCCTACCAGCGAGGTGAGGCGGCTCCGGGGAGCACTTTGATGTGGCTCTATGTCGCGATCGCAATCCTCGTCATCGGCGGTGTCGCCATCTTCATCTACGGACAATAAGTGAAAAGGCGATTGGTCCTTCTGGGTGCGCCGGGTTCCGGAAAGGGAACTCAAGCGGAGATGATCACGCGGCAGTTCGGTATCCCAGTGACGTCCCCCGGCGCCATTCTGCGCCGGGAAAGAGATTTGGGCACCCCGCTCGGTTTGGAGACGGCCGACACCACGCAGCACGGCGGATTGGTTTCCGACAAGATCATCGTGGAGCTGATCGAAGATTGGCTAAGGCTGCACGGCGGCCATGGCTTCGTTTTCGATGGATTCCCTCGGACCATTCCCCAGGCGGAGAGTCTGCAGAGTATCCTGGGCCGGCACCGGACACCGCTCGATCTGGCGATCTGGCTCGATGTCAGCGAGGAAACCGTCGGGGACCGGATAGCGAGCCGGCTGCAATGCCAGGGGTGCGGCTTTACCACGAGTTTGAGCAGCGCGAGCTTCGCCGAACGGCCGGTATGCCCGTATTGCGATGGCCCTCTCGTCCGGCGCAACGACGATGGGACCGATGTGTTGAAGATACGCCTGGAGGAATTTAACGCCAAAACCCAGCCGCTCGCGGCTTTCTACGAAAAGTCCGGGGCGCTGAGAAAGATCGATGGAAATCGCGATCGGGACGCGGTCTTTAGCGATATTTCCCGGCTGATCGAGCAATCGGCATGATTCCGATCAAAACCGGAAAAGAGATCGACAAAATGCGGCAGGCTTGCCGGACGGCGAGCGAAATTCTCGATCGCGTGAGTGAGCTGATCCGCCCTGGCATTTCAACCAAGGAGGTGGACCAGGCGGCCGCTGATCTGATGCAGGAAGCCGGGGTGCGCAGCGCCTTTCTCGGGTATCGGATCGGCCACCGTGTGTTTCCCGGAAACATTTGCATCTCGCTGAATGACGAGATCGTCCACGGGATCGGCAGCCAGCGGCGGATCCAATATGGGGACATTGTGAAGCTCGATATCGGTGTGATCGAGGATGGCTGGGTGGGCGACACGGCCTCAACTGTCCCGGTGGGGATGATTGACGAACGCACGGAAAGATTGCTGCGAATAACGCAAAGCGCCTTGCGCCGGGCCATCGAGACCGCGTCCGAAGGCGTGCGGCTGGGCGATCTGTGCGCCACGATCGAGGAGGTGGCGGTGCACGATGGGTTCAGCGTGGTTCGTGAGTTCGTGGGGCATGGAGTGGGGCGCAAATTGCACGAAGAACCGCAGGTGCCCAATTACGGAAAGCGTGGGAGCGGGCCGAAATTACGGGCAGGGATGACGCTCGCGATCGAACCGATGATTAATTCCGGGACTGCCTCCGTCAAACTACGCGATGACGGCTGGACAGTTTGCACGGCGGACGGGATGCCCTCGGCGCATTTCGAGCACACGATCTTGATCACGAAGGACGAGCCGGAAATCCTTACATGGCGCGGAAAGACGCAATTGAAGTAGAGGGCACGGTTCTCGAACTCCTGCCCAACACGATGTTCCGCGTGGCATTGCCGAACGGCCACCGCGTCCTGGCTCATATTTCCGGTAAAATGCGGCTCCATTTCATTCGTATCTTGCCAGGCGACAAAGTTATGCTAGAGGTTTCCCCTTACGATTTGTCGAAGGGGCGGATTACGTATCGCCAGAAGTGACAACGCGGAGCCGAACTCCGCGTTTTTCGTCTCGCCGAATCAGTGATTATGAAAGTGCGACCATCAGTAAAAAGACTTTGTGTAGCGTGCAAGATCGTGAAACGGAAGAATGTTGTCCGTGTGATCTGCACGAACCCCAGGCACAAACAGCGCCAGGGGTGAGGGGATTTAGCGACTTAACGATCTAGCGATTTAGCGAATTTTGATATGCCCAGACTATTAGGAGTTGAGATTCCGGCCGACAAACGCATCGAAGCGTCTTTGACTTACATCTACGGGATCGGACCGAGCACGGCGAAGCGGGTTCTGGAGCAAACGAATATCGATCCAAACCTGCGGGCCAAGGACCTGACGCCGCATCAAATCAACGAGATCATTCAGACGATCACAGGCAACAAAATGTTGATCGAAGGCGATCTCCGACGCGAGTTGCAGAGCAACCTCAAACGCCTCCAGGCCATCAATTGTTATCGCGGCATCCGGCATCGCCGCGGTTTGCCCGTGCGCGGCCAGCGGACCTCCACGAACGCGCGCACCCGCAAAGGCCCCCGCAAGACTGTTGGCGTTATCCGCAACAAGGACGCAAAGGCCGGCAAGGTTTAAACAAGCTTTAGGACTCACTCATGCCCGACTCAGACGAGAAGAAAAAACCCAAGGCGAAAGCGGCCAAGGCAAAGCCATCGGAAGCAGATGCGGTGGAGACGCCGGCCACTGAGGCCGTCACTCCAACTCCTGAAGTTCCATCAATAGCGCCCGATGAAGCCGTAGCCGCGGCGCCAGCGCCTGTGAGCGTCGCCTCGGAACCGGCCGCCCAGCCGGCCAAGAAGGCACCGAAAGCGAAAAAAGAGGAGGCCGCGCCAGTCGAGGCCCCCAAGGAGAATCTCTCGCTCAACCCCGATGACGTTGAGAAGCCGAAAATCATCAAGGCAAAGGGGAGCAAGAACGTCCATACCGGCATCGCGCACGTTCTTTCGACCTTTAACAACACGATCGTCACGATCACCGACCTGAAGGGCAACGTGATCGGCTGGTCGAGCGCGGGAAAAGTGGGATTCAAGGGGTCCCGAAAGAGCACCGCCTACGCAGCGCAGATGGTGGCGCAGGACGCTTCCCGTCAGGCCATGGGCCATGGATTGAAAGAAGTGGAAGTCCTGGTGCGGGGACCGGGCGCGGGCCGTGAATCGGCCGTGCGTGCCTTGCAAGCCATCGGCCTCGATCTGACGGTGATCCGCGACGTCACGCCAGTTCCGCACAACGGTTGCCGTCCCCCGAAACAGCGCCGCGTCTGATCCTCTCCACCACTCAACTTTCTCAACCACTCAACCTTCTTCATGGGCAGATACACCGGACCAAAAACCAAAGTCAGCCGCCGCTACGGTGTGCCGCTCTTTGGACCATCGAAAGCGCTCGAGCGGAAAAATTATCCACCGGGCATGCACGGGCCGAAAGGCTCGCGCCGGAAGCAATCCGACTACGCCGTTGCGCTGGGCGAGAAGCAAAAGCTTCGCTATCAGTACGGGCTGCTCGAGAAGCAATTTCGACGGATTTTCCAGACCGCCTTGCGCAAGCGCGGCGTCACGGGCGAGACGTTGCTCCAACTTTTGGAAACGCGCCTCGATAACGTCGTCTTCCGCCTCGGTCTCGCCAATACTCGGAGCGCGGCCCGCCAGTTGGTTTCCCACGGCCACGTCCAGGTGAACGGGCGCAACGTCAATATCGCTTCCTATAACGTCAAAGCCGGCGACGAAGTCACCGTGAAAGACAAGCCGAAATCCCGGCAATTGGCCTTGCGAAACCTCGAGCTGACGCAAATCGCGCCTGTCCCGGATTGGCTCGTGGCAAATCGTGATGCGCTCAGTGGCAAAGTCTCACGCATCCCGACGCGTGACGAAATGCAGCCGATGGTCAACGAACAGTTGATCGTCGAATTGTATTCGCGGTAAGGGGATTGAGTCAGGCCTACCTGCCTTCCAGCAACTCGAGCGCCTTGCTGTAACTGCGGCGCTGAAGAAAGTGCCGCAACTGCGGATCGGCCGTCCGTGGCAGCCGGTGCTCGATCAGCTCGATCCTTTCTGAGACTTCTTGCAGGCGCTCGGTGTGCCGGACCGAATTCCGGCGGCTTTGCTCGTCGCCGATGATGGCCAGGCGTTCGCGCAAGGCGTCGGCTAATTCTTCCAAGATTTGCATCGGAAAAGCTTGAAACGCCGGGTGCTTTCGCGCAAGCGTCCATTCATGGGCGACGGCTCCGTAAAAAAAATCCTGGTGGTGGACGACGACGTCGGGCTGATGCGGGTGGTGCGGGAGGCGCTCATGTCATTTCTGCGTTGCGAGGTGGATACGTCTCCCAACCCGGAATACGGGTTTGAGCTGGCCCTAAAGAAAACTTACGATCTTCTGATTTTTGATTTCTCAATGCCGATGATCGACGGCGCGATGCTGTTCTTCCTCCTCGGAAAGGTCTACACCAATTTGGAGCCGCCGCGGATCGTGCCCCCGCTGTTGCTCGTGACGGGACGAGGCGATGAATCACGCGCCCAGGAGTTATTGAAGGAAGCAGGCGTGCGGGGTTTGGTCGCGAAACCGTTCGCAATCAACCGGTTGATTGAAAAAGTGAAAGAGTGCCTGCCGGGAATCGAATCCGCGGCCAGCCCGAAGGCTGCGCCTTGATCGCTGTGATCTACGAAGCGGTGCGTTTCGCTTCCTCGACCAGCTGTCGCTTTGCCTCGATCCAGTCGTGCGCGGAGTCGCCTTGCAGAGAAAGCTGGAGCCGGCGCTCCGCGATAAAATACGCGCGAATTCGGATTTCTTCGTCGGATGGCTCAGGGGCGGCGGCGCCTCGTGGCGCTTTCGCGGGAACGGTTGGCTTGCTCGCCGGGGCGGATTTCTTCTTCGGCGGGGTCTTTTTCTTTCGGGACGCGGCGGGCGCGGCCTTGCGCCTGGGCTTTGCTTCGACAATCCCCTCCGTTGCCCGGGCAACTGGATCGATGCCGGCTGGATCTGTTTCTTTTCCTGATTCGATTTTGGATTTCCTGGCCACGTATTTCGGTCTCCGATTGAGTGCCCAATTTACTGCCGAGACGCCTGTTGCAAGCGGATTCTGCAAACCGGTTGCGTGAAGAGCGAGACTTCGAGTACCTTGTAACTGATGCGACATTTTGTTTTCCGCTGGATGATCACCACGGTGGCGGTGATGGTTGCGCCGGTGCTCATTAGCGGCGTTCGATATGACACGGCGGGGGCGCTTATCGGTGCGGCGCTCTTGCTTGGCATCCTAAATGCATTTGTGCGTCCTGTGTTGCTGATCCTAAGCGCGCCCTTGATCCTGGTGACCCTCGGATTTTTCATCCTGGTGATCAATGCCCTGATGTTGTGGTGGGTGCCGGGCCTCGTGCCCGGATTTCACGTGGATGGATTTTGGAGCGCCTTCTGGGGCGCGATTCTGATCAGTATCATCAGTTGGATTTTGAGCGCCTTCTTTCGTGGGAGCGATGGCCGGGTGCGTGTCCTGACCCATCACACCCAGATTCGCCGCGTGGAAGGCCGGGTCATCGAACCGACGGAAAGCGGGCCGCAGTGACTTATTGCCTCGGGATGCTTTGCCGCGCCGGCGCGGTTTTCTTGTCCGACTCACGCACCAGCGCGGGCATGGATAATATCACGATGTGCAGCAAGATGCGGATCTACGAGAAACCGGGCGACCGCGTCATTTGTATTCTCAGCTCGGGGAATCTCTCCCTTACCCAGGCCACGATCGCTTTGATCGATGAGGATATTCACCTGGGCGGCAGCGATGAGAGCCGGGAACAGGTGACCAACCGCAGGACTCTCTATGAAACGGTCCGTTATGTGGGATCGAAAGTGCGCGAGGTAGAGAAACGAGATCGCGGCGCGCTGGAGGCCGACGGTTTCGATTTTAATATCCACCTGATCGTGGGCGGTCAGATCGCGGGTTTCGCGCCGGAAGTGCACCTGGTTTATCCGCAGGGCAACAGTATTCACGCCACGCGGGATTGCCCTTTTTTGCAGATCGGCGAGCGCAAATACGGCAAGCCGATCCTGGATCGCGGTTTCACCTACGAAACCAGCCTGGCCGATGCGGTAAAGGTGGGCATTATCTCGATCGACGCGACGATGAAAAGCAACGTCGCGGTCGGTCCACCCATCGACATCCTTTGTTACGAGAAGGACTCGCTTCAGGCGAAATTGCGGTCGCACTTGGGCGAAGACGATCCCTATCTCCTGGAGATCGGGCAGCGATGGCAGGACGGCATCGTAAAGCTGGTCAACGAAATGCCGGCGCCTGATTTTAGCAAGCCGGCGCTGGGTTTCGCCACGGCAGCCTAGCGCGGTTGCCGGGCGCGTGGCTGGCTGCCCGTCGTTTCGGGACCGCATCCCGAGAGATGTCGATCTGTCCTGAACGCCCCGCCGGGCTTTCTCGCTCCCATGTGAAAGGGCGATTTCCAGCGGCATTTCGCCGCCGCTCTCTCCCAGATGCCGATGGCGTCGACCATTCCGGGCCGCCGCCGCCGAACTGACGGGGCTGGTCTGCTTCCTGCTTTAAACGCTCCCGCATTCTTCAACTTCCCATTCATAATTATGTCTAATCGTTTCAAACTCTTTCTCGGCGGGACGGCGGCATTGCTTGGTGTCCTTACCCTCTCCGAGGCGCAGATCAGCTCTCCGATGCCGAGCCAAAAATCCCCTGCGACAGACTCTCTCCAGCCGGCGCCCGCCGCGGATTCCCAGGCGAATCCGGCGACCGCGCCCACCTTGCCGACCGCCCCAATCGCCAAGACAAACGAAAATTCCCCGCTCACGCTGGTGCAGGCTTCCACGGTCACGGCCGCCTCTTCACCCTCTACTACGACAACGACGACGACAAGCACCCTCCCGGCGACGACGACCGATCCAGCCGAAGCCGACAGTGCGACCGACAGCGGCGGAGTTGGCGTGCGTGAATTTCAGGGCGACGACGTCGGCCAGGTCCTTCGGCTTCTGGCGCGCCAGGCGAAGATCAACATGGTGGTGAGCGAAGCGGTCGTCGGCACGGTGACGATGCGGCTGGAAGATGTGACCGCACTTCAGGCGATTGCCATCATCGTGAAGGCCAAGGGGCTGTTCATGACCGGGATCGACAACGTTTACTATATCAAGACGCCGGCCGAACAAACCGCTGAGCCGACCGAGAGCGACAAATATCAATTTAGCTACGCGCGGGCGGAGGCGACCAAAGCGCTGTTGGGCGCTCAGCTCCAGAGCAAGGATCCGCCGATGATCGATGAGCGGACAAACACGATTTTTTATCGCGAGACCCGGAGCAATATCGAGAACATTCGCAAGCTTCTCGTCGAGATCGACAAACCGACCAAGCAGGTCATGATCGAAGCGCGTTTGGTGGAAGTAACCGCGAACCCGAAGCAAGCCTACGGAATCAACTGGGCGGGCGTGGTGGGCAGCGCGAGCAACCCGCAGACGCTCAACTATGCGGGCGGCAATCCGCAAGGGGTCCCGACAACCGTAGTCAACGACGATGGGACAATAACGACGATTCCCGGCACCCCTCCAACGTTCACCACCGCAGGCGGAAGGTTACAGGGTAACGATTTCTTTTTCGACAACAGCCTGACACGATTGGGGGGTCAATTCGCGATTCTTTCGGCTCCGCAGTTGTCTGTCACGATGGCCGCGTTGAACGAGGATTCCGACGCTGAATTCCTGGCCAACCCCCGGGTCGTCACCGCGGACAACATGCAGGCGAAGATTGAAATCATCCGCAATCAGCCGGTGCCGCAACTCACTTTCAACGAGCAGACCGCGTCGTCTGTTTTCGGCGGATTCCAGGATAAGAAATTCGGGAATACCCTGATCGTGAAACCATCCATCAACAAGGACCACTTCATTACCCTGGCCGTTAAGCCCGAAATCAGCAACAAGGTGGGGGACCAGGCGTTCTTTCCCCCGGGCGCGACTCAACCTGTCCTGAGCCCGATCATCGACACACGCTCACTGGACTCGAACGTCCTGATCAAGAGCGGGGACACGCTGGCGATTGGCGGGTTGCTCCAGGATGAAGTCACGAAATCCCGGACCAAGGTTCCTCTCGTGGGTGACATCCCAATCATCGGGTATCTATTTCAGAGCCGAACCAACGTTCGGTCCAAGCGAAACCTGCTGGTCTTCGTGACCCCTACGATTATCGACCAACGCTACGGGACGGGCCTGGAAGACCAAATCAGCGGTGTGCATAACACCGGCGAGGAATATGCGGATCCGAACGGCTGGCGGAACAATGCCAAAGGCGCCGTCAGACTGGTGCCGACGGCGAATCGTCAAGTCGCGGCAGATTACCCCAAACCCGGAACCCCGCCGGCTCCGGCAAGAGGCAGGACCACGACAACGACGACGACAGAGAAGGTGCAGTTCATGAGCACCGCGAAGGATCGAGACTTTTAGACAACGAAAGAATGTGGGGTTGAGAGGGGGCGGATTCTCGCGAGAGGTCCGCCCTCTTTGTTTACCGCGCCAGTTTAATTCGCGAGATAGCGCTTCAACTGGTCGCGCAATTCGGTCCGAGCCCGGAAAAGAAGGCTCTTGATCGCGGGCGCCGATTGATCGAGCACGTCCGCGATTTGTTCATAACTGAGCTCATCGTAGCGCCGCAGCACGAGCGCCATGCGCTGCGTTTCCGGCAGCTGCGCGATCGCCGTCTCGATCGCGCGCTGCAATTCCTGCTCGAGCAAGGACGCATCCGGCGCCACGGCCCGCTCGTCTGGTATGGGCCGCTCCTCGTCCTCAGATTCGACTCGAACCGGCCAATGAGCGTGCCGGGATCGGCGCCGCAACTCGTTAAACACCAGGTTGCGGGTAATTTTCAGCAGCCAGGTTGTGAACTTTGCTCGCGGAACATAGCGCGGTGCGCTTTTCCAGACCCGCACGAACACCTGTTGGGCAATGTCTTCGACGTCGGAATTGTTCCCGAGCATCCGGGCCACGGTGCCCACCACCAGCCGCTGATGCCGCTCGATGAGCTGTTCGAACGCCGCTGTCTCCCCCGCACTGACGAGCTGCATGAGACGGATGTCTTCGGCCTCCTCGTCGCTTATCCCGGCCGGGCTCGGTTCGTTGCGGGACATGGCGAAAATAGATGCTCCGGCAGAAGGCTTGGTTACAGGATTAACCCGGCAAACTCGAGGAGGTTTCGGTCCATCGTCCTGCGCGGCGGTATTCTCCAGCGCTTTCGTTTGCAACCGGACGGGAGTGTGTGCATCATGGATTCGAAAATCCGCCACCCCGCGGATATCTCGATGAATCTATCTCTCATTCCGAACGACCTTCAACCCATCGCCGAGAAGGTAGATAACCGGCAGCGCATTACCGATTCCGAAGCGCTTCAGCTCTATCGCTCCAACGACCTGAACGCGCTGGGCATTATGGCGAGCGCGGTCCGTGAGCAGAAAAACGGCAACGTGGCGACCTACATCCTCAATCGCTACGTCAACTATTCCAATCTCTGCATCCTTTCCTGCCAGTTTTGCGCGTTCGCCGCGAAAAAGCGCGACGCCCACGCCTTCGAGCGCTCGGTTGACGACATCGTTGCCGCGGTGCGCGAATCACTCGAACTGGGCATCACAGAGGTCCACATGGTGGGTGGGTTGCATCCCACGTTGAAAAAGGAGTGGTATCTCGAACTGCTGCAACGTTTGCGGGCCCTCGACCCGAAACTGATTATCAAGGCCTTTACGGCAATCGAGATCCGTCACATGGCGCAACGGATCTTCAAACTATCGATCGCCGACACTCTCGCGGTGCTGCGAGACGCCGGTCTCGGTGCGCTGACCGGCGGTGGCGCGGAGATTTTCGACGCCCAAGTGCGCGATGAACTTTGCCGCGGCAAGGAAAGCGCGCAGGAATGGCTCGAAGTCCACCGCATCTGGCATCAAATGGGTGGCCGCAGCACCTGCACCATGCTCTATGGGCATATCGAGACGTTGGAGCAGCGGGTGGATCACCTGCGTCAGCTCCGGGAATTGCAGGATGAGACGGGGGGATTCACCGGATTTGTCCCTTTTGCGTTCGAGCCGCAGACCACCATCCTCGCGCACGTGAAGGCCGCATCGGCGGTGGAGCAGCTTCGCAATCTCGCGGTTAGCCGCATTTACCTGGATAACTTCGATCATCTTACCGCTTACTGGGTTTCCATGGGATTGCCCCTGGCCCAAGTTTCACTTAGCTACGGTGTCGACGATCTGCACGGCACGATCATGGAGGAAAAAATCTTTCACATGGCCGGCGCGAAGACTCCCCAGGAACAGACGGTTGCAACGCTCGAGAACGCCATCCGGGAAGTCGGCCGTGAACCAGTGCAACGCGACAGCTATTACCGGCATCTGCGACGGCAATCCGCCGATGCGACGGTTGCGCCGCTCCTGGAATCCGAGCTCGTTTGCGCCTAACGCGTGGCTGCCACGGACCTGCTCCGGATCGGTTGCGTTAAGTATCTCAACGCTCGTCCGCTCATTCATGGCTGGCCGGGCGAAGTCGTGTTCGATCACCCGACCAAACTCTGCGAGCAACTGGCGGAAGGCAGGCTGGAGGTCGCCCTCGTCTCGAGCTTCGAATTTCTGCGAAACCCGAGATACATCCTGGTTGACGATATTTGTGTCTCTTCGCGCGGGCCGGTTCACAGCGTCTTTCTCGCGCATGCCGGAGAGCTCGCGGAGATCGAGGAGATCGAAGTCGACCCGGCCTCGCAGACGGCGGTCAACCTCTTGCGCTGCCTTCTGGCCGAAGCGGGACTCACCCCGAGGCTGGTGGCCAGAACTCCATTGATCCAGCGTGCTGTTACCTCAAGGCTCGCAAAATTTTTCATTGGCGATCAGGCCATCCGTTTTCGAGAGCGGAGTGAGGGCGCCTTGCGGTTCTGGGACTTGGGAGAGGAATGGGAGAAGGCGACCCACCTGCCGTTTGTTTACGCGCTCTGGCTCATTCGGCCGGAGGTAGCTTCGCCGAAACCCATTGCCGATATGTTGCGGGCCTGCCGGGATAACAACCTGCGGGAACTGGACGTAGTGATCGCGGCGCAAAAGGAATTCCCCCCCCAGTTTTGCGCGTATTATTTTCGCGAGTGTCTCACGTATCATTTTGGCCCCTCGGAAAAGGAAGGCCTATCGATGTTTCGGAAGCTGTGCGAAAAACACGGAATTCTCCTGCCCGATCCGACCTTGATTTTGTAGGAGGCCGCAGTGGACAAACGTTGGATCATTCCTCCGGCTGATCAGGACTCGAACCCGGATATCGCCTGGCCGGAAATCTGCGATCTGCCCTGCATTGCCGAGCTGCTGAAGAGGAAAGGCTTCGCGAATGCGGACGCAGTAGACGCCTTTCTACGGCCGCGCCTCAGCTCCTTGAGCGATCCTTTCCTCCTGCCGGACATGGCTGCCGCCGTGGCCCGCGTCTTCCACGCGAGCGATCGCCGCGAACGCGTTGTTCTTTTTGGCGATTACGACGTGGACGGCGTGACCTCCCTCGCGCTGCTCTCGGAAATGCTCCGCGCCTACCACGCCACTCCTGAATTATTCCTGCCGTTGCGGATGGAGGAAGGCTACGGGTTGAGCCCGGAGAGCATCGAGCGCTGTTGCGAGAAATATGATCCGCAACTCTTGATCGCGGTTGACTGCGGCACCTCTTCCCTGGCGGAGATCGCCGAGCTGAAACGCCGCGGCGTCGATGTCATCGTCCTCGATCATCACGAACCGAAATCCGCGCTGCCGGATTGCGCGGCAGTGGTGAATCCCAAGGCAGAAGCAGGCAGCGCCTTTCATTACCTCTGCAGCGTGGGCATTGTCTTTAAGTTGTGCCACGCGTTGCTCAAGACCCGCCCGGCGCCGGAATTCGACTTGAAAGCCAGCCTCGATCTGGTGGCTCTCGGGACGGTGGCCGACATCGTTCCACTCGAGGGCGAAAACCGCATTTTTGTTCAGCGCGGCACGGTCGAACTAGCGCGCTCCAAACGGCCGGGCCTTCGGAAACTGATGGAGGTCGCCGCGGTGCGCCCGCCGATCATGGCTGAGGATATCGCTTTTCGTCTTGGCCCGCGCCTCAATGCAGCGGGACGCCTGGCGACGGCCGAGAAAGCTTTGCAGCTTTTGCTGACCCGGAATGAAACGGAGGCGACTGAATTAGCGGCGCTGCTCGATACCCAGAACCGGGAACGGCAAGGCGTGGAAAAGAAGATTTGCGGCGAGGCCGAGGCCGAGCTGGGGACGATGTTCAACCCGGAAAGCATGGCCGCTATTGTGCTCGGCGCGCGCGATTGGCACCCGGGCGTTCTTGGGATCGTCGCCTCGCGGCTGGCGCGAAAGTACCACCGGCCCACAGTCGTGGTGGGCTTCGATTCCACCGGCATGGGCAAAGGAAGCGGGCGCAGTATCGAGGGCCTGTCGCTGGTGGAAGCCCTCGGCCATTGCGAGAAATGGCTCGAGAAATTTGGCGGCCACGAAATGGCCGCTGGCCTGACCGTGCGGGAAGAAAATTTCTCTGCGTTCGCCGACGCTTTTCGCGGGGCCGCCCACGAACTGCTTTCCGCGGAAAGTTTGCAGCCTCGGCTGCATCTCGATCACGAACTTACGTTCTCCGAACTCAACGACGAGTTGCTCCGCTGGCACCAGGTCTTGCAGCCCTTCGGAACCGGCAATCGGCACCCGCTGTTTTTCGCCCGGGGCGTCGAACCGGCCGTTGCCCCCCAGCGTCTGAAGGACAAGCACCTTGTCCTTCGCCTGCGCCAAAAAAATCATTTCCGGCGCGCCATTTTTTTCAATGGCGCCTCCTCGCCTTTGCCGCCATCTCCGTGGGACATGGCTTTTCGATTAACCGCGGATGAATACGAAGGTGAAACGCGATTGCAGATTCAGGTCGAGGCGTTGCGCGAGGCGGCGCCTGTCGCATGATTCAACCCTCGCAAGCGCTGAGCGAGCTGGATTGGATTCCGCGGCCGAAACTGGCGGCGTTGCGGCGGTTCGGCATTGAAAGCGTCGAAGATCTGATCACCCATTTTCCGCGCCGGTACGAGGACCGCACGGAGTTCCCCGGCTTCCCGCGCGAAGAAAGCGACGTGCCGATCTGCCTGTGCGGCGAAGTGGTGAAGACCCAGCTTCGGCGCTTCGGTGGCTGGAAGAAGATTTTCGAAGCGACCTTGCAGGAATCGAACGCGAACGCATTGAGCCAGCCGCTCGTCCTCCGGTGGTTCAATCTGCATTACGTCCAAAAAATGATCGCAACCGGTCAACGGCTCGTGGTTTTCGGTAAGCCGCGCTTGCGCGGGAAGCGCCTCTGCCTGGAGCATCCCGAGTTCGAAGTGATCGAGAACGACGACGAGATTTCCATCCACTTCCGTCGAATCACGCCGATTTATCCCGCGACCGAAGGATTATCCCAACGAACGTTTCGCGGTCTTATCAATCTCGCGCTGAAGCACTTGGACAATGATTCCGTCGAGACAATTTTGCCCCGGGAGATCAGTCTCGGCGCACGAATCGACGCCCTGAATCAAATTCATTTCCCGGACAGTAACGAGGATCTTGCCGCCGCCCGCGAACATCTGGTCTTCTCCGAGTTCTTCGCGATGCAGATGTTGATTGCGGCGCGACGATCCGCCACTTCCTTGCGCAGCGGACAGGCGCATTGCGGCCCGGGCGAGTTGCTCGAGAAATTCCTGCGCGGTTTGCCCTTCGATCTAACCGACGCGCAGGTGCGAGTCATTGGCGAGCTGCGCGGCGATCTCGCGGCGAAGCGGCCGATGAACCGCCTGCTCCAGGGCGACGTTGGCTCGGGGAAGACCGTCGTCGCCATCGCGGCGATGCTGTTCGCCGTGGAAGCCGGCTTCCAGGCTGCGCTCATGGCGCCGACGCAAATTCTCGCCGAGCAGCATTACGCCGTTCTTTGCCGTTGGCTCGAACCGTTGGGACTCAAGCTTTCGCTTCGCACCGCCGGCCGCCAGGAAGAAACGGGGGCGCTCGCGTTATTTGATCTGGGTAGCGCACGCGTCTCGCGTGTTGGCGACGGCGTCTCGCCGCCGCGGACTTTTATTGAGGAAGGGAGTGCAGGTGTGCGCTTCACTCATCGCCGTCTCCCGCACTTCGAAAAGCCGTGGGCGATTTACGCGGTCACGATCGGGACAAAGTCGCGCCGATGTCTGTCACCAGACTCGCGCACCATTGCTCTAGACGCGCTGCGCCATTTCCATAACAAACGTTATGAATTATTCGCGGCATGTGTGATGCCCGATCACGTGCACTTCCTTCTCCAGCCGTGGCCCAAGGGAGATGATGAGGCTGGGAACGTAGTATTCTGGCCGTTAAGCGAGTTGCTGCATTCGATAAAATCATTTTCCGCACACCGAATAAACGAGATCGAAGCCAGGAAAGGAGCAATTTGGGAACGCGAGCGGTTTGATCGCTATGTGCGTTCCGACCGTGATCTGGAAGAGAAGTTTCATTATATTTTGCGTAATCCATGGGAAGCGGGCGTGGCGGGCCAAAATGAGGATTACCCGTGGGTCTGGACGCAGGAAGATGATCGTCGCAAGGAAAGTTCGTCGCGCCGGGACGGCGCGACCAGCACGCGAGACGCGCGCGCTACCCAGGCGGAAAATGGCGGGCCACACATTATTATCGGCACGCACGCGCTCCTCTACGAGGGCGTTTCATTCGAAAATCTGGGGATCGTGGTGATCGACGAGCAGCATAAATTCGGCGTTTCACAGCGGGCCCGCCTGACGGCGCGCGAACCGGCGCCGGACGTTCTCGTCATGACGGCCACGCCAATTCCCCGCACGCTGACCATGACGGTTTATGGCGATCTCGATGTGTCGATCATCGACGAGATGCCGTCGCATCGCGGAAAAATTATCACGGCTGTTCGCGATCAAACGAAGCTCGGCGACGTGCTTGCCTTCATGCGCGAACAACTGGAGGCAGGACGCCAGGCCTACATCGTTTACCCGTTGATCGATGAGAGCGAAAAGCTCGACGTCAAGGCAGCGGCCGCCGAGTTCGAACTTTGGCGGGAACGGTTGCGACCGTTTCGCTGCGAGTTGCTGCACGGCCGAATACCCGGTCCGGAGAAGCAATCAATCATGGATCGCTTTCGACGCGGTGAAAGCAGTGCGCTCATTAGCACCACGGTGATCGAAGTGGGGGTGGACGTTCCTAATGCCACGCTCATGTTGATTGAAAACGCCGAGCGTTTTGGGCTGGCCCAACTGCACCAGCTCCGGGGGCGGATTGGCCGGGGGGAACACAAGTCGTATTGCATTCTCCTGAGCGGGGAGAAATCGACCGAAACGGTGGCGAAACTCGCCGTGCTCGAGAAGACCAGCGACGGGTTTGCGGTCGCGGAGGCGGATTGGGACATGCGCGGCCCGGGCGACCTGTTGGGGACGGCGCAGAGCGGCCTGCCGGCCTTGAAGTTGGGCGATCTAAGAAGGGACGCGCCCATCATGCGCCGCGCGCGAGCCGCGGCCACGGCGATTCTGGAGGCCGATCCAAAACTTCAAGCGCCGGAGAACCAACATTTTCGGAGATTGATTGTCGAAGAACGGGGACGTACGTTCTCGAACGTTAGCTAAAATGAAAAATCTACTCAAATTTCTCCTGTTCGTATTGCTCGTTAGTGCCGGCATTTCCGCGCTTTACGACTATCGCCTCAAGCACGGAGGCCTGAAATTTCTCGCCCAAACCACGGCGGATAAATACACGCTGACGACCACGTCGACTGTCGACCCGAAGGAGGTCATGGGGCTGGAGAACCTGAACAGGGAACGCCGCGCGCTCGTTAGCGGCATTCTACCGGCGGTTGTGAGCATCAAGACCTCGAAGAAAGTCGTCACCCGCCGGACGTATGGGCTGGATCCCTCAGAGTTTTACAACCGCAACCCGCGCCGATTCCGCAACCCGAACGAAGAGGCCATGGTGCAAAACTCTCTCGGTTCCGGCGTTATCGTTTCCGCGGAAGGTCATATCGTCACGAACAATCACGTGGTCGATCAGGTGGACGAGATCGAGGTGCAATTGAGCGATGGCAAGACGAAAAAGGCGCGCCTCGTGGGCGCCGACTCGGTCGTGGATCTCGCTGTTTTGAAAATCGAGGAACCGGGCCTCAAATCGCTCAAATTCGGAGATTCGGATTCCGTGCAGGCGGGCGATTTCGTGCTCGCCATCGGCAATCCGTTTGGATTCGAAGAAACGGTGACGGATGGAATTATCAGTTCGAAAGGGCGGCCGAATCGCGCCGATGGTTTCGGCGATTATATCCAAACGAATGCCGCGATCAATCCCGGGAACAGCGGCGGCCCCCTGGTAAATTTGCGAGGCGAGATCATCGGAATCAATACGGCGATTATTTCGAGGAGCGGCGGGTCGCAAGGACTCGGCTTCGCGATTCCTTCGAATTCGGTCCGGGCGGCCCTGGAGAGCTTGTTGAAGAACGGGCGTATTATCCGCGGATATCTCGGCATCTTCTCACGCAACCTGCCGCCGGGCGTGAAGGAGACGGAGGGGGTTTTGGTTGACGACATCGTTCCCGATTCGCCGGCGGACGAAGCGCAGATGAGCAAGGGCGACGTGATCCGGAAGTTTAATGGCCACGACGTCAAGACCTTCAACGAACTGAAAACCTTTGTCGCGCAGGTCGAATTGAACAAGAAAGTCGAAATCGAAGTGATGCGGAACGGCAAGCCCCTGAAATTGACGACGACGATCAAGGAACAACCCGTGGATTATAAGACCACGCGCATCAATCCTCGGGAGTCGCCGCCGCCGTCCAGACGGCCGGCCCCTCCGGAGCCCGACGATCAGCCCGACGGAGATAACGTGCTCGCTTCGATCGAAGTGGGGGAACTGACCCAGGAGATGGCGCGTCGCCTCGATCTTCCGAACAGCGTCCGCGGCGTGATGGTGACAAAAGTGACCGACGACGAAAGCGAGCTGCGGACGGGGGACGTGATCGAAGAAGTGAACCAACAACCGGTGAATTCGGTGGCGGAATACAAGAGGATTGTCAGTTCGCTCGATCCAAACGAGACCCAGGTGCTCTCGGTTTGCCGGCATCGCACCCGTTCGTTCGTCGTGTTGCGTCCCAAATAGCCGACGGACTGTCTAATTCCACCGGCCGTTTTTCGCCCGGGGACACGCACGGAGTGGATGGTTTCCGAACCATATCGGGGTGAATAATCGCCGCGGCGCGAAGTCTAACCCCTGAATCACTACTCAAATCATGAAACGAATACTTCTTGCGGTAACGATATTGGCGCTGGTTCTGCCGGCCATGAGGCAGGCGGAAGCCAGAGTCGATGTCTCGATTGATTTTTTCTACGATAACATGGGCTCCGACGGAAGCTGGGTCGAGCTCGCTGACTACGGCTATTGCTGGCAGCCAAATGTGGTGGTGAGCAATGCGAAGTGGCGACCGTACTCGGATGGCTATTGGGTCTACACCGATGTCGGTTGGACGTGGGTTTCTTACGAAGATTTCGGATGGGCCACCTATCATTATGGCCGGTGGGTCCGGTTGCGGGATCGCGGCTGGTTCTGGGTGCCGGGTCGCGAATGGGGACCGGCCTGGGTTTCCTGGCGCACGGGGGGCGATCATGTCGGTTGGGCCCCGCTGCCGCCTCGCGGTCGCGGAGATGTGGAATATGACAATCGCTCCATCACCGGACACGTGGACGTGGAGTTCGATATCGGTCCCTCCTATTACAACTTCGTCGACGTGCGTTACATCGGTGAGCCAGTCCTGCGGGAGCGGATTGTCGAATCGAGTCTGAATATTACTTTCATCTCGAGCACGGTGAACGTGACCAACATCACTTACACCAATTCAAGGGTTCACAATTACGGACCAGATTACGATACGGTGAGCCGTTACTCGACGCGCCCAATTCGCCGCATGACCCTGGAGCATGACGCGAATGCCGACCTGAGCGGTGCGGTTAGGTCCAGGGGGATCACGAGAGTGGAGGGCGACAGACTTATCGTGGCGGCGCCGCTTACTTTCCAGAAACCGGCCAAGCCGGTTGCCCCGAAAGTGGTGAAGGAAAAAATCGCCAAACCGACCTTCGAGCGTGGATGGGATGGCGTTGCCGACCCGAAAGCTCAAGCGGAGTTGAAGGAAAAGATGAAGAAGGAAGATCCCAAGACCATTCCCCCTCCAAGCATCAAGCCTCGTGACGGCGCGGAAACAGCGCAGAGTCCGGGGAGTGCTTCGCCCGCGCCCGCGGCGCCGGGATCCACGCCAGCCTCTGGGACCAGTCCGGCCGTTTCGGGCAGTCCGGCGGCCATTGCGACTCCAGCCGCAGCGGTAAGTCCTACGATGCCGTCCGATCAAGACAAGGGAAAAGGTAAAGACAAGGACGAGGACAAGCCTGCGAGAGACATTTCCGCGTCGCCTAATCCCGCCGCAGTGACCAGTCCCGCGATCTCTCCTTCGGACAAACCCAAGAGAGAGCGTGGCGACAAGCCTGCGCCTGCGCTTAGTCCGTCGGCATCCATTGCGCCAAAGTCGAGCCCAGCCCCGCGTATCACGGCCCCTCCTTTACCGGCCAGCACCCCACCTAAAAGCGAGCCCCCTGGGCGGGACCCAGAAGCCAGGAAAGACAAACGAACCGAGAAAGCCCCTGACGTGACGCCTCAAACCCGTCAGCCGCCTGACGCGCAGACCGAAAAGCCGCCACGGAAGCCCAAAGACGAATCTATTCCCGCCCCGCCTCCCCGTGAGGTCCAGCGTGACAGCCCCCCCAAGCGAAACCCGCCGCCAGAGGAACCCGTCCCGGTGAAGCGCGAAACCCCACCGCCAACGTCGCAGAAACAACCTCCAGCGGAGCGAATGGCGCCTCCTCCCGGCCCGGCAACGAGTAAACCGGAGAAGGCGGACCAGGCCCCAGGCAAGCGGCCGGATAAGAAAGCCGCCGAGCCCGCGCCGTCGCCTGGCTCGTAGCAGCGCGTTCTGTTGAATTGAACGGCCCCGGAGAAATCCGGGGCTGTTCGGTTTTAGAGCAGCTCGGCGATCTGCACCGCGTTAAGGGCCGCTCCCTTGAGCAGTTGATCGCCCGAAGCCCAAAACGCGAGCCCGTTTTCCAGCGCGCAATCCAGGCGAACGCGCCCGACTTCGCAGTTATCTTTGCCCGCGGTGAAGAGCGGCATGGGATAGCTGTTTCTTTGCGGCTCATCGACCAACTCGAGCCCGGGCGCTTTAGCCAGGGCTTCGTGCGCTTCCGCGACGGAAACCGGACGTTCGAATTCGGCACTGACCGCGACGGAATGAGCACGGTAAACCGGGACGCGAACGCAAGTAACCGAGGCGCAAAAGTGCGGCAGATGCATGATCCGGCGTCCCTCGTTTTGCATTTTCATCTCTTCCTTCGTGTAGCCATTGGGCAAAAAGGAGTCGACGTGCGGCAGGACGTTGAAGGCAATCGGGTGCGGATAGACCTCCGCCACCGGCGATTGCTTCCCGGCGGCCGCTTCGACCTGGGACCTGAGTTCGCCGATCGCGCGCGCGCCGCTCCCGGACACGGCTTGATAACTGGAGGCGAAGACGCGCCGGACGCCAAATGCCCGGTGCAAGGGATAAAGCGCCATGAGCGCGACCGCCGTAGTGCAGTTTGGATTAGCGATCAATCCCGAATGCTGGCGGATGTCGTCGCCATTTATTTCCGGGATCACGAGCGGAACATCGGGCTCCATCCGGAAGACGGACGAATTATCGATCACAATTGTCCCGGCCGCGCGGGCGATCGGCGCGTAACGGCGCGAGATATCGCCGCCGGCACTGAAAAACGCGAGGTCGATGCCGTCAAACGCCGCCGGGGTCAGCTCCCTGACCACAACTTCGTCGTTGCGAAACGAAACCGTCTTGCCGGCTGAACGGCTGGAAGACAACGGGAGCAGCCGCTCGACCGGAAATCCCCGCCGTTCGAGGACCCGGAGCAGCTCGGCCCCCACTGCTCCAGTCGCGCCCACCACGGCGATGTGATAGCCTTTCTCTTTCAACACGGCGCACCCTACGTCCACTCTCAAATGAAGAAAAGCGCACAGGCAAAAATCCACATTTCGGTCGCCGACCAGCAACTGACCTTAAAATCGGGCCGGAAGAAACTCGCAAGCTACCCAATCTCGACTTCCCGGTTCGGTTTGGGCGCCAAGGAGGGGAGCATGAAAACCCCCACGGGCCGCTTCCGCATCGTGGAAACAATCGGCGGCGGCGCGGCCCCGGGGACCGTGTTCAAGAATCGCCAGCCCGTCAAAGCGACGAAAAAGATGTTGCGTGATGAGGACTTGGTCATGACCCGGATCCTTTGGCTGGATGGCCTCGATCCCGGAAACGCAAACACGCACGACCGGTTCATCTACATTCACGGAACAAACCACGAAGAGAGCATTGGCAAACCGGCCAGCCACGGGTGTATTCGGATGAGGAAGGCGGATTTGGTGGAGCTCTTCGAGCAGGTCGGCGAAGACACGCCCGTGACAATCAAAGCTTAAGGGGGGCAGTCAGCCTCGAAAAAAGTCGAGAAAAGCGTTGCGTGACTGGTCGTAACTGCCTAAATGACGGCAGCAACCTGCACGGAAAGGAGGCGAAATATTAAGTGAAAATTTTCAAAGCAATCATGATTGTGGCCGTCGCGGCCAGTGCGTTAAGTTTGGGGGCTTGTGCTCAGAAAAAAGAAGCGCCGGTCACGACCACCAGTTCAACCTATTCAAAATAACCGTCAGTTGTCCGCCTGCGGATAGCTTTAACCAAAAGGCCAGGTCGCTTTCACGGCCTGGCCTTTTTCCATCTGCGGTGAGCGCGGCATCCGGGAACTGCGCTTGTTGTATCGAGAAATCATCTCTAATAAGGTGCGGATGATGCAGCTCGCCGGCCAACGATTGTCGCTTTCGGAGATCGCAGAGGTGGCGCTCGGTGACGGAGCGATCGGCGTCGCTCTCTCGGCCCACGCGCGGATTCAGGCCTCGCGAAAAGTCGTCGAGGAGATTGTGGGGCGCAGTGGGGTGGTGTATGGCGTCAGCACCGGGTTCGGAAAATTAGCCGAGGTCCAGATCCCGGCCGGGGAGCTTCGGCAGCTTCAGTTGAATCTGGTTCGCAGCCACGCCTGCGGCATTGGCCGGGCCCTCTCGATCCCGGAGGTGCGTGCGATGATTTTGCTTAGGGCCAACGTGCTCGCCCTTGGATTCAGCGGGATCCGTTTGGAAGTGATCGAGTTATTGTGCGGGCTGCTCAACCGCGGCGTTTGTCCAGTGATCCCGGAAAAAGGTTCCGTCGGAGCCAGCGGGGACCTGGCGCCGCTGGCGCACTTGGCCCTGACCCTGGTCGGCGAGGGCGAAGCCTTTTATGATGGCGGGCGCCGGCCGAGCCGCGAAGCGCTGGACCGAGCGGGACTGCGTCCGGCCGTCTTAGAAGCGAAAGAGGGGCTCGCCCTATTGAATGGGACCCAGGCCATGCATGCGGTGGGGGGGCTGGCCTTGCTCCGCGCGAAACGGCTCACACGTATCGCGGACATTGCGGGAGCGATGAGCCTCGAGGCTTTGAAAGGAACGCCGACGGCATTTGATCCGCGGATTCATGATGCGAGGCCGCACCCGGGGCAACAGGCGGTGGCGGAACACCTGCGCCATCTGTTGCGCGATAGTGAGATCAGGCAATCCCACCTCAATGGCGATCCGCGCGTCCAGGATGCGTATAGTTTGCGCTGCATGCCGCAAGTGCACGGGGCGATTCGGGACGCGCTGGCCCATTGCGAAAATGTCTTCGAGATCGAGTCGGCCTCGGCGACCGATAATCCGCTCGTCTTCGCCGAGACTGGGGATGTCCTCTCCGGGGGGAATTTTCACGGCGCCCCGCTGGCCCTGGCCCTGGACTACGCGGCGATCGCGTTGACCGATCTGATGAGTATCAGCGAGCGCCGGACCGATCGCCTGGTGAATCCGGATTTGAACGAGGGCTTGCCGCCATTTCTCGCCCCGCACGCGGGGACCCATTCCGGCTTTATGATTCTCCACGTAGCCGCCGTCTCATTGCTCAATGAAGCCAAGGTGCTCGCGCACCCGGCGAGCGTGGACAACCTGCCGACCTCCGGCGGAAAAGAGGATCACGTTTCCATGGGAATGACGGGAGCGCTGAAGCTGCGGACGATTGTCGAAGACGCGGAGCACCTGCTGGCCATTGAGCTTCTCGCCGGCGCCGAGGCGCTCGAGTTTCGGCGGCCACTGAAAGGCGGCGTGGGCGTGGAGCGGGCTTACGAACAGGTGCGATCCATTTCTCCGGCGGTGGACGAAGATCGCTCCTTGTCGCTCGACATCGAGCGCGTGGCGATAGCGATTCGCAATGGTGAGTTCGACGGTGACACCGAAAAGCTATGAGCTCGACACGAGTGATCCGCGCCCCGCGCGGCAATGAGAAAAGCTGCAAGGGCTGGCATCAGGAGGCGGCGCTCCGGATGTTGATGAACAACCTCGATCCGGACGTGGCGGAGAATCCGGACAAGCTGATTGTTTACGGCGGCACCGGCCGCGCGGCGCGGAGCTGGGATGCTTTCGACGCGATCGTGCGCTCGCTCCGGGAACTGGAAAATGACGAGACCTTGCTCGTCCAATCGGGCAAACCCGTGGGCGTTTTCCGCACCCACGAGGAAGCGCCGCGGGTCCTGATCGCGAATTCCAATCTCGTCGGCCACTGGTCGAACTACGCGGAATTCAACCGGCTGGAGCGCCTGGGCCTCACCATGTACGGCCAGATGACGGCCGGCTCGTGGATTTACATCGGCAGCCAGGGAATCGTGCAGGGGACTTTCGAGACTTTTGCCGAAGCCGGCCGGAAACATTTCGGCGGATCGATCGAGGGGAAATTCGTCGTCACCGGCGGACTCGGAGGCATGGGCGGAGCGCAGCCGCTTGCCGCCACCATGAACGGCGCCCTTTTTCTGGGCGTGGAAGTCGATCGCAGCCGGATCGAAAAACGATTGAAGAGCGGCTATTGCGACAAGATCGCGACCACTCTCGATGAGGCGCTGGCGCTGATCGAGCAAGCGCGCAGGAAGAAGGAGGCTGTCTCGGTCGGCCTGGTGGGCAATTGCGCGGATGTATTGCCGGAGATGGCGCGGCGCGGCGTCGTCCCGGACGTCCTGACCGATCAAACCTCGGCGCACGACCCGCTCAACGGCTATGTCCCGAACGGGATGGCGCTCGCGGAAGCGTTGGAGTTGCGTGCGTCGAATCCGGATGAATATATCGAGCGCTCGATGCGATCGATGGCGGTGCACGTCGAGGCGATGCTGGCTTTGCAAAAGCGCGGCGCGATTACCTTCGACTACGGGAACAACCTTCGCACGCAGGCGAAGAAGGCCGGCGCCGAAAACGCGTTCGATATTCCCGGGTTCGTTCCCGAATATATCCGGCCGCTCTTTTGCGAAGGGAAAGGCCCATTTCGCTGGGTTGCGTTGAGCGGCGATCCAGCCGATATCGCGCGGACCGATCAACTTGCGCTCGAACTTTTTCCAAAGAACGAAACGCTCAAGCGTTGGATGCGGCTGGCCCAGGAGCGAATCCAATTCCAGGGTCTGCCGGCGCGCATCTGCTGGCTCGGTTATGGCGACCGCGCCGAGTTTGGCGTGGCCATGAACGATCTGGTAAAACGCGGCGCGATCACGGCGCCGATTGTCATTGGCCGCGATCATCTCGACACCGGCTCGGTCGCGTCGCCCTTTCGCGAAACCGAAGGCATGCTCGATGGCAGCGACGCGATCGCGGATTGGGCGTTGCTCAACGCGCTCGTCAACACGGCCGCGGGCGCTTCCTGGATTTCGATTCACAACGGCGGGGGCGTCGGCATCGGCTATTCGCAGCACGCGGGCATGGTCGTGGTGGCCGATGGGACCGATAGCGCCAAACGCCGGCTCGAACGGGTCCTGACCAGCGACCCCGGTATGGGAGTTCTGCGGCACGCGGATGCCGGATACTCCCGCGCGATCGAATTCGCCGGGACGCGCGACATCAAAATTCCGATGGAGCCGCAGGCGCGGGATTGATGAAAGGGCAACGCCGAATATTGGAGGTTCTCGATCATGCCGAAGCGGCACGAACGGTAGTGAAGCGCCCGCTATTCGCGCTTCAATGAGCAGCTGAACTCGACAACGAAGCGGCGGTGACTAAGGTGGGAGCCGATGAAGTTAGACGGTGCCACGATGCGGGAATCTGTCGCGAATGTTTGCCGGCGATTTGCGGTGGAACGTCTTTATTTGTTCGGATCAGCCGCCGGGGGAAACTTCGACCCGAAGCGAAGCGATCTGGATTTTTTGGTGAGTCTCGGAGAACAAGCGCCGGGCGAGTATGCGGATAACTACCTCGGCCTGGCTGAGGCTTTGGAAAAACTGTTCGGCCGACCTGTTGATTTGGTCACGGAACGCTCCATCCGAAATCGATATTTTCGAGAGACTGTCTTCGCTGCTCGACAACTTCTTTATGACCGTCGCGACGAAAAAGCTGTTGCTTGACGTTCGCGAAGCGGGCGAGAGCATTCTTCAACACACGGCTGGCAAAAATCTCGCCGAATACACCGCTGAGCGTTTTTTCCGTCGTGCGGTGGAACGCGAATTTGAAATCATCGGCGAAGCTTTGAACCGCATTGACCGGCTCGATCCGTTGGTTGCGGCGCGCATTTCTGAATTGCGCCCGGTCGTGGATTTCCGAAACCGAATCATTCATGGTATGACACAGTGGACGACACGGTGGTGTGGGGCATCGTTGAAAGGCATCTGCCGGTCCTAATAAATGAAATTGCGGAGCTGTTAGACGCAGATGACGCGGCCGCGTGATTAGGACTCACGACCTCTTATGCAAAAAGTCATTGAATGTGTCCCTAATTTCTCAGAGGGACGCGACCTGGAGATCGTTGGACAGATCACCGCCGCCATTGAATCGGTCGAAGGCGTTTCTTTGCTTAACGTGGATCCCGGCGCGAGCACCAACCGAACGGTGGTCACCTTTGCTGGAACTCCGAACGCGGCGGTGGAAGCCGCTTTCCGTGGAATTCTAAAGGCAGCGGAACTCATCGACATGCGCCAACACAAAGGCGCCCACCCCCGCATGGGTGCGACCGATGTTTGCCCCTTCATTCCCGTGAGCAATGTGAGTTGGGAAGAAGCAATCGCCTGTGCCCACCAATTGGGAAAACGAATCGGTGAGGAGCTGAAAATCCCCGTCTATCTCTACGAAAAAGCAGCGAAAGATCCGTCCCGTTCGAATCTCTCAATAATACGGTCCGGCGAATACGAAGGCTTTTTCGAGAAAATAAAGGAAGCCGCCTGGAAGCCGGATTTCGGACCGTCAGTCTTCAATGAGAAATCCGGCGCCACGGTGATTGGCGCGCGGGAATTTTTGGTCGCCTACAATGTGAATCTGAACACCAAGGCGGTGCGGAGAGCCACGTCCGTCGCTTTTGACGTCCGGGAGAACGGCAGGATCAAGACGGACGACGGCACGCCGCGCGGAAAACCGGTGCTCGATGCCGACGGTGAGCCTGTTCGTGTTCCCGGAATGTTGAAACACGTGAAAGCCATTGGGTGGTACGTTGAGGAATACGGAATCGCCCAGGTTTCGATGAACCTGACCAACATCGAGGAAACTCCGCTGCATGCCGCGTTCGATGCCTGTCATGAAGCGGCCGACAAACGAGGTCTGCGGGTCACAGGTTCGGAGGTGGTCGGCATGCTTCCGAAAAAGTGTTTGGTGGAAGCCGGAAAATATTTTCTCCGTAAACAGCAATGGTCGGAAGGCGCATCCGAGGAAGAACTTATTGCGCTTGCCATCCGCTCCATGGGATTGAGTGAGTTGAAACCGTTCGATCCAAAGGAAAGGATCATAGAATTCAAGATGGAATCCGCTGCAAAGAAATCGCTTTTGAAAATGAACCTGCGGGAGTTTTGCAACGAAACCCTGAGCGATTCACCGGCGCCGGGTGGCGGATCGGTCGCCGCTTTGATGGGCGCGTTGGGCGTTTCACTCGGGGGGATGGTGGCCAATCTCTCGGCTGGAAAACGCGGCTGGGAGGAAAAGCTTGGCTATTTCAGTGATTGGGCCGTGAAGGCGCAGCAATTGAAAGATGAGTTGCTCTTTCTCGTCGACGAGGACACGGCCGCCTTCAACAAAGTGATGGACGCATTTGGCCTGCCCAAGGAATCGGCCGACGAAAAAGCCGCGCGCTCCTCGGCCATCCAACTGGCTAACAAATATGCGGCCGAAATTCCGCTGCGAGTCATGGAAACCGCCTTCAAATCCTACCAGCTTCTCGCTGAAATGGCGGAGAAGGGTAACCCTGCCTCGATTTCAGACGTGGGCGTCGGCCTTCTCGCCTTGCGCGCCTGCATTGACGGAGCAGCGATGAACGTCCGAATTAATTTGTCGGGCCTGAAGGATGAAAAACTGAAATCATCTCTCCAGGAAAACGTTCGAAAAATCAGCGCCGAATCCGAATCGGCGTTTAAGAGAATTGGTCAAATTGTTGAAAGCAAGATCGGCTAGGGAACGCTGACTCGTTCTTCTTTACCCCGAAGTGAAGCGCGATGAAGCGCGGCGCTTCCTGAAATTGTGAAATTCGAACTGAGCGATCACGCGCGGCTCCGAATGCGCGAACGAAAAATTGAACCGGCGTGGCTGGAACGAGCGATCGCAAAACCCGACCGGTGCGAACCAGATGAAGACGATCCGGCAATGGAGCATCGACTGGCAGCGATTGCCGAACAAGGCTACCGTGTCCTCCGCGTAGTGTGTGACCCGCGCGCCACGCCGCTGAAAATTGTGACTATCCATTTTGACCGGAGCATGAAGGGAAAGCTATGAAACTGACGATTGATCCGGAAGCTGATGCGCTTTATTTGCGCCTGAACGACGCGCAGATTCTGGACTCCGAGCAAGTTGCTTCCGGCATAGTGCTGGATTACGACGCGCACGATAACGTAGTCGGAGTGGAAATGTTGCATCTTTCTAAACGCGGCCATCCGGTGGACATGGACAAACTGGTTTTTGAAACGCTTCGGGCAAATCGGCCCGAAGAAGTGATCGTGCGCGAAACGCCCTCTCCTTCTGAAAAAGAAGATTCTTGAACAAATGTGCTCGGCCAGCTCCTTGATTACTCGGAGGCAGCCAGGCCGACGTGAAAGATGAAAAATTGAAATCAACTCTCCAGGAAAAAGTTCAGAAAATCACCGCCGGTTCCGAATCGCGGTTCCGAAGAGTCGATCAGATCGTCCAACGCAAGTTGGGTTAACGTTTCTCGTCATACCAAGCGTACGGCATCCCCCCCCGTGTGCTCCCGCGATTAATCTTGACCATTTGTCGGCAGTGTGAAAATCGCGAGGGGATGGAAGCACGCGAACACACGAAGGCGGTAATCGTTAATGTGTTCATTCACAGGGAGGCGAAAATGTCCCGGGAGGCATTCCTAAAGCGGGTGACCAGCATCCGAGCGATTCGAACTCGCAGCTATGGAGAGTGGCTAACTTGGTATCCGCGTAGTTTTGAGGATTTCAGGCGCTTTGAAACTTTCCATTCTGCAATTAACATCGCGGATTTTTCGAACTTTCATTCCGATGCCGGTTATGTTTTTGGCATCTTGGTCGCTCCTGCTCTTTATGCTTGGTTCAAGCAAAATAGCCTAAGTAAGATTCAACGACAGATCATCAATTACTTTGCCGCGAAATATATCGCTTACGAGTCGCAACGAGCGACCCTTCGAGAGAATCTGTATTCGCCGGTCTTTGAGGAAATCTTGCAGGTCGTTAAGACGTACTACGCTTCCAATCCAGAAAGTGCCTACAGCCTCACAGGGTGGGAATCGGCCGCTCAAAATCATGAGCAATTGAAACAGGACTATGTAAAAGCCTCTTCTGCCTATTCAGGTGGGGAGCCACCGGAATTATTGCGGGACTTCCACGAAAAGAATTACTGGATGATGCCGGATTCAGAATCGCGCCTTAGAGAAGCATGGGGCGTAATCGGCGGAAGGAATGGATTCGATTTTGGCTTCGATGAGTTCTATTTCACGCGAAAGGATTGGGAGGAAATCATAATTAAGGGCAGCCCTGATGAGCTGCGACGAGCAGAAGCAAAAAGCGATTTGTGGGACAAATGGAAACTCACCTTTGATCGGTACGAACAAACAAAAAATCACGTTTTCCAACTGACATCTGAAAGCGCGAAGAAGCATTCTAATTTATCCGCGCGAAGGTCGGCAAAACCGGTTGTGCGTGCGTCCGTCCATAACGAGGTCTTAAAAGATCACGAGTACTCCTGCATTTTCGACGGACGAACGCGCCCCAAATGTCCGATTGATGTTCACCATGTGATCCCTCAGCGGTTGATCGAACGCTTGGAGCTTCCCGAATCACTTTATACTAATAGGGCAAACCTTGTTGCGTGTTGCGAGCCCTGCAACGTCGCGAAGTCCGACAAGCTTTCAAAGGAGGACGTCCGATTCTACCTCTCGCAGTTTTCAGGCAATCCTGATCACCCGAATGCCGTGCTTGTTCGATATCTTAAGCTAATTCAGAGTCTTCAGGATGGCGAATGATGGAAGGGGGAGAGAAAGCAATTGGTGAAAGAGGGTCAGATAACCCTTCTGTCTAGGAAACGATTCGCGCTTGATTGCACACGAAGCTATTTCTGGTACAAACCGTCTTCGCCAAGAGGGATGTTCTGACGGAATTTCTGCCCCGATGTCTCCTTTTTGAGAAGCTGCTCTTTCGTCCGTAGACGAGGTTTACGTTTGGACCGGAGATGCAACGTTTGTGCACAGATGCGATTTTTCGTCCGTGGTTCGTCCAGCCGCTCACTTGCTGGACGATGTGCTTTTCGTGATTGATGTCGGAAGAGTCTCTGGCGGGTTCGCAACGAATCCTGGGCTTTGGAAACATATGAAGCATCCGTTGTGAACGTTGTTTTCGGACTACCCGCTATCCGGTTTCGAGAGCGCTGTTCAAGAAAGAGAAAACGTGAGGTCGCAGAATTGGGCTCAGTCTGTGAACCTTGCTATTTTCTACAGCCGATCGAGTGCGGCGACGCGCAATTAACCATGGTCTCACTGACGAGTGCCGTTGGCATTGAATTCAAGCTTGAACAAAAAGCCAAACGGGTCTCCTTCTGGAAATCTAATCAGGTTCGGCGTCCACGCCCTCTCGTCCACGTATCCCAGTGGAGTACGCTCTTTCCACTGTTGCCGAACAAATGCCTGCTGTTCGGGACTGAATTCGTGCGGCGCGAATAGGCATTCATAGCTGTGATTCTGCTGATAATGATTCAGCAGTGATCCATCGTGAACGCTAAAATGATTTCCGGTTGCTTGGATGAAGCGACTGTCGAAGGCAACGGCGCAAGTGGACGGCGTCACAGGCATAATCGTCAGGTGTAATTGGCTGGTTTGGTCCAAAGTAAAAAACAGGGCGGGGTTGTCTGATGTCACCAATCCGCTTGGGTCTTCGTTTTCAAAGAGCCTAACTTGCCATCGCTCAAGAAACTGCTCGTTTGAAAGAGGCGCGTTTGGATCACCCATCAAATCGCGCATGCATTGCATCCGCACCTTATACGCATGCAGATTTTCTTTCGCTGTGAGGTTTTCATACGTGATGTTTCGGCAGTGCAGATCCAGCATCATCAGAATCAACGCAAAATACTGCTTTTGCGATGGTCGCTCGCGAAGCCAAATCTTCTGCGGGATCTGGCCGTAAACACCTTCGATCTCGTGGAATGTCGCCTCAGCGCCTTGCGAATCGCACTTGGAATAGAAATGCTTTGGGCCGCACTGTGACTCCACGGCCACGGGTTTACTTCGCTCTCTGTCAAGACGCCAAATATGTGATTTGCGCGTACTCTGGCGTCCGTCGACGGAGAACTGCTGCAAATACACTGCTGGAACATAGTGTTGCCTCGTATATGGCTGCATTACTCTCAAATCTTGTTTGGCTGTCGTACCTGGTGCGCGACGGATTGATCGTGGCCACGGGGGCCGTCGGATGTAATCGCGAAGCAGATGTCGGGCGATTAGATGAAGGGCGCCACTCGCTCTATGATCCATCGTGTGCGGCACCGCAACGAGGCGTATGACTAAAGCCGCGCTCAAGAACTTATGCACGGAGATCGCCCGGAAACGTCGCGAGGTAATGCGTTTGCAGGAAGACCTCAGGGCTATGCTGGATCATCTTGCCGTGATCGAGGCGCGCGCTGAGTCTGCGGATGGAAAGCGCTATTCGACCGCGGAAGTGCAGGACGCCTTGGGTTTGAGCAGGAGCGATCCTTTAGCGAATCAGGGACAAACAAAGCTACGCTTGAAACGGCGCGTGTGTGATTCCCGCCCGTTAATTAGGTCGCCTTAGGACGAAACACGTCGACTTGCAGAAGGGCTCAGATTTCATCAACAAAAGCCCCGCACGCGTGAAAACTTGACTCCGCCGGTTGGAAGTTGAGGATAGCGCTACCATGGATACGGCGACGAATTACCGTTATATCGTCCGAACGGAGGGCGTGCGTGGTGGAGCGGCGCGAATAGAAGGCACTCGCATCGGAGTGCATGATGTGGCCGCGTATTTCCTTCTCGGACGCGATGTGAACGGTATCCAAGCCGCATTTCCGGATCTCAGCCACGCGCAGATATTCGAGTGCCTGGCGTATTACGAGGATCATCGAACTGAGATCGAGAAGTTGGCGCTCCCTCAGATCGATCAGGTTGAGAAGTGAATTTTTCCTCGACCACGACGTTCTGGCAGTGACGCGGATCACAATGCTGGCAATCTTCGCTAGCCACCGTTAATCTCTGTCGGATGAACCGCACGAGTTCTGTTATCGACGAGTTCAAAGGGAGCCTGGCGGAGGAGTGCAGACGCTTCGGAGTGCGGCGCCTCGAAGTTTTCGGCTCTGCGACACGGGACAATTTCGATCCTGAGAAGAGCGATGTCGATTTCATCGTCAGCTTCGCGGACAAAACCCCCGGGACGTATGCTGACCGTTACCTCGATTTTGCCGCCGCCATCGAACAGCTTCTCGGCCGCAAGATCGATCTGCTGACTGAGCGTTGCATTCGCAATCCCTATTTCCGGCGTGAGGTCGAGGCGGCGCGGCAGATCGTCTATGACGAACGAGGTCAAGAAGCGGCTCCTTGACGCAATTAACGCCTGCGAAGCGATCGCCGAGTTCGTTGCTGGCAAAGACTTTGCCGCATACGAGAATGACCGCCTTCTCCGCTCAGCCGTTGAACGTCAATTTGAGATCATTGGCGAGGCTTTGAACAAAGCGGGTGCAGTGGAGGCGGCAGTCGCCGCGCAGATTCCCGAATTCCAACGCATCATCGGACTGCGCCATCGGCTCATCCACAGCTACGATAATGTCGATGACGAAATCCTTTGGGACGCCGTGCAGAGCAAAATCGGGCCTTTACGAGCACGGTTAGATACCATTTTGCGGGCAACGGGGCCCATTGAATAGGGTGCCCTTTCCTGCGTTCGACAAAGGACCAGAATTGAAAACGCTCGCCGTTCTCCACGCTTCGCAACTTGTCACGCTCGCCGGTCCGAAACGGCCACGGGTGGGCGCCGAGCTTGGTGAGCTAGCGATCATTCCAGACGGCGGAATGCTGGTGCGTGATGGCACAGTCGTCGCCACGGGCCCGTCGGAGGAAATCGAACGGCAAATGCCGGACGACGTGGAAGTCGTCGATGCGACTGGCCGCGTGGTTCTGCCGGGATTCGTCGACGCGCACGCGCATCCTGTCTTTGCCGGAAATCGCCTGGACGAATTCGAGCTGCGAGCCAGGGGGGCGACTTATGAGGAAATCGCGGCCGGCGGAGGCGGGATTCGCTCGACCGTCCGAAAGACGCGGGCGGCAACGGAGGATCAATTGCTGGCGCAAGCGATCAAGCATGCGGAATGGTTTATCGGTGGCGGGACGACGACGGTCGAAGCGAAGTCGGGTTACGGGCTCTCCGTTGACGACGAGATCAAGATTTTGCGGGTGGTGCGGCGGTTGAACCAGGAAACCGCGGTTGAATTCGTTCCGACTTTCCTCGGCGCGCACGCGATTCCGGAGGAGTTCCAGTCTGCGCCGGATCGTTACGTCAGCCTGGTCGTCGAGGAGATGCTTCCGCGGATCGTCGATGAGGGGCTTGCCGAATTTTGCGATGTTTTTTGCGAACGCGGATATTTCGATGTTGAGACTTCCCGCAAAGTCCTGAGCGCGGCCAGAGAGCGTGGACTGGGCATCAGAATGCACGCCGACCAGCTGACGAACGCCGGAGGGGCGGAGCTGGCGGCTGAATTGGGCGCGGTGACCGCCGATCATCTGGAGCAGACGGAAGCGCCTGGGATCGCCGCGATGAAACACGCTCACGTTCAGCCCGTGTTGTTGCCGGGCTCCGTCTACGCATTAGGCAAGACGCGTTATCCGCGCGCCCGCGAAATGATCGAGGCCGGACTGGCCATCGTGATTGCGACCGATTTTAATCCCGGTTCTTCGCCGACCCCATCAATGCAGATGGTGTTGTCGCTCGCAGCGACTCAGATGAAAATGACGCCCGCGGAAGGGGTAACCGCGGCAACGATCAATGCCGCTTACAGCTTGAACCGTGGCGACAAGATCGGCTCGTTGGAACCCGGAAAGCGCGCCAATTTTGCGATCTTCAACTGTGAGGATTATCGCGAGCTCGCTTATTACTTTGGGGTGCCGCAGACGCATTCTGTTTACATGCGCGGCGCGCGAAGGTTTTAGGTGGATCGCGCGCTCCGCCGCGCGATGGCAGTTATTCGCGGCTTCGCCGCCACTCTTGCCATCGCGCGACGGAGCGCGCGATCCACCTATTGCGCATGGCGCGCCTCACCCTTAACGTCGCTCCGCCAATGAAAGTAGAAGTCGAAAATCAGCCGCAGGGTCTGGCGACGCTGCGGATTGAATTGCCGCCGGAGGAAGTGCGCAAGGAGTGGGACTCGATTGCGAGCAACTACTCGCGCTACGCCCGGATTCCGGGCTATCGCGCGGGCAAAGCGCCCCGGCAGGTGATCGAGAAGAAGTTCCGCAAGGAAATCCAGGATGAGCTGACGAAGAAACTGGTGTCGAAAAGCTACCACGAGGCGATCGCGGAAAAACAGTTGCGGGTCGTTTCCTTGACTGATCTGGGCGACGTGGAATTTGGCGACGATCGATCGATGCGTTTTCGCGCAACGGTCGTGACCGCGCCGGAGTTCGAGCTGCCCGAATACAAGAACATCCCGGTGCAACTGCCGGCCGCGACGGTGGCCGAAGCGGAGATCCAGATGGCGCTCGAGCGGTTACGCGACCAAGCGGCTGATTTCACGGATGTGGCCGAACGCAAGCTGGCGATGGGAGATTTTGCGGTGCTCGATTTCACCGGGGCAATCGACGGGATTGCGATCAGTGAGATCGTGCCAGAGGCAAGCAAGAACCTGCACGGTGGGAAAAAGTTCTGGCTGCATCTCGCTCCGGAAAATTTTCTGCCGCAATTCTGCGAGCAAATCGTGGGCATGAAACCGGGCGACACTCGGAGTGTGCAGGTGGAATTCCCCGCGGAGTTTCCGGTAATGGAGCTGGCGGGCAAAAAGGCGGATTACGCGGTCACGCTGAACGAAATCAAACAGAAGGTTCTTCCCGCCCTGGACGACGCGTTCGCGGCGAAGTTGCTGCCAGACAAGACCCTGGCCGATTTGCGGCACACGATTGAGCACAATCTCGAGCACGAGAAGGAACACGAGATTGAGCGGGCCAAGGAAGCCCAAGTCGTAAAATTTCTGCACGAACACATCAGCTTCGATTTGCCTCCCAGCCTTTTGAAAAACGAGACGCGCCGCGCGCTGAACGAGCTGGTCCACCGGAATCGGGAGCGAGGCATCACTGACGATTTGCTCAAGGGCAAGGAAAAGGAGTTGATCGAAGGCGCCGGGTCGCTCGCGGCGCATCGCCTGAAGACGAACTTCATTCTCCATCGCATTGCCGAGGCCGAGAAGATCGAGGTGACGCGGGAAGAGGTCGATAAAGGCAATCGCGAACAAGCGGCGCATTACAATGTTTCCGTGGAAAAAATGCGCAAAGAATTCGAGGAAAACGACCGCTTGAACGGCCTCGCCGAGGAGATCCTGCTGGGCAAGACCCTTGATTTTTTGAAGCAAAATGTTATCGTCGAAACGACTCCAGAGGCGGCGACAACCAGCGCACCGCCAGAATAAAATCATGACCGCAGCGAACAAAAACTTCTCTGAATCCGTGCTCATCCCGATGGTGGTCGAACAGACCGGCCGCGGCGAGCGGAGCTACGATATCTATTCGCGGCTGCTAAAGGACCGGATCATTTTTATTGGCACGTCGATCGACGACCACATCGCGAACCTGGTCATCGCCCAATTGCTCTTCCTCCAGATGGAAGACGGCAAGAAAGACATCAGTATCTACATCAACTCGCCGGGCGGAGTAGTCACCGCGGGACTGGCGATCTATGACACGATGCAATTCCTGACCTGCGACGTGAATACTTATTGCCTCGGGATGGCCGCAAGCATGGGCGCAGTCCTGCTTTGCGCAGGCACGAAGGGCAAGCGGTTCGCGCTGCCGAACTCCGATATCATGATCCATCAGGTCTCGGGCGGCGCGCAAGGACAGGCGAGCGACGTTGAGCGGCAGGTCGAATACATGTTCAAGTTGAAGAAGCGCTTGATCAGAATTATTGCGCAGCACACCGGCAAACCCGAGGACCAGGTTCGTCTGGATTCCGACCGCGATTACTATATGTCCGCGGCAGAGGCGAAAGAATACGGCCTGGTGGACGAGGTGATCAAATCGCGCAAGGAAGCGAAACTGCTCGACGGGGCGACTGCCGCTGCGTCAGACCCTTCAGCCGCGATCGCGGAGGCCGCTTTGCCCCGTAAAGTGGAGGAATAAGAACTGCTCAATTAAGCCCCCACCATGGCCCGCGCTTCCAACCTCACAATGTGCTCTTTTTGTGGCAAAAGCCACGCGGAGGTGCGCAAGCTCATCGCCGGTCCCGGCGTTTACATCTGCGACAGTTGCATCAACGTCTGCAAGAGCATCCTGGATAAGGAACTGAACGAGGATGCGCGCCGGCAATCCTCGACCATTCGCGTTCCGAAACCGGCCGACATCCGCCATTCTCTCGATCAATATGTCATCGGCCAGGACATCGCGAAGAAGACGCTCTCGGTCGCCGTTCACAATCATTTCAAGCGCGTTTTGCAAAGTGCGACGCCGGCGGACACGTCCGCGGCCTTTCAGCCCGACCCCTTCGCCGATGTCGAAATCGAGAAGAGCAACATTCTGCTCATAGGGCCGACCGGCTCGGGCAAGACGCTCCTGGCGAAAACGCTCGCAAAAATTCTCGACGTTCCTTTCTGCATCGCCGATGCGACCACGCTGACCGAGGCGGGTTACGTGGGAGAAGACGTGGAGAACATTATTCTGCGCCTGCTCCAGAACGCCGACTACGATGTCAAGCGCGCGGAGATTGGAATCGTTTACATCGACGAGATCGACAAGATCGGCCGCAAGACGGACAACGTCAGCATCACCCGCGACGTTTCGGGAGAGGGCGTGCAACAGGCGCTCCTGAAGATCCTCGAAGGCAGCACCTGCAACGTTCCGCCGCAAGGCGGCCGAAAACACCCGCACCAGGAATACATCCAGGTCAACACCGAGAAGATCCTCTTCATCTGCGGCGGTGCTTTCGTCGGGCTCGATAAGATTGTCCAGAAACGCATCGGTCAGCGGACGATGGGCTTCAACAGCCCGACGCTGGAAGTCGAAGCTGCCCTGGCGCGCGAGGCCGTGCGGCATGTGGAGCCGGAAGATTTGCTCAGTTTCGGCATGATCCCGGAATTCATCGGGCGCCTGCCGGTCCTCAGTGCGCTGGACGCACTGACGGAGGAGGAGATGGTCGCCATTTTGACGGAGACCAAGAATGCGATGATCAAGCAGTACACCAAGCTGTTCTCGATGGAAGGTGTCCGGCTGAGTGTAACCAAGGACGCTTTGAAAGCGCTCGCGGCGCAGGCCGTGACCAAAGGCACTGGCGCCCGTGCTCTGCGTTCGATGCTCGAGCGGATCATGCTCGAAATCATGTACGACGTTCCGAGCCGCGAAGACATCGCCGAGGTGACGATCAACCGCGCCGTAGTCGAGGGGAAGAAGCCCCCGTTGATTCGCAAGAAACAGGACAAGGACGCGGCGTAACGTTAGCACGCAGGCGCGTGCGACGTTATATCGTTAAAGTGTTGAAGCGTTGCAGCGGGGATCAATAGAACGCCGTAACCCTTCAACGCTTCAACGTGACCATCATCGTCCTCAACACTGGCACGGAGCTTTTGCTCGGCGATGTGCTGAATTCCCATCTTTCGTTCATCGCGCGGGAGATTTTTCCCCTGGGGTTACGCGTCGCCAGACAGCTTGCGGTGCCGGATGGGCCCGCCATTCGCGCCGCCTTGGAAGAATCATTGGAGCAAGCCGACATTATTTTCGTGACCGGCGGCCTGGGGCCGACGACCGACGATATCACCCGCGAGATCACGGCTGAACTGCTCGGACTGGAATTGCACCGCGACCCCGCGATCCTGGCCGCCATCACCACTCGCGCTGCTAATCGAGGTTTCCGCCTGACGGATCGAACTGTGCGACAAGCCGGCGTGCCGCAAGGCGCCATCGTTCTTCCGAACGAAACTGGATCAGCTCCCGGCCTCTATCTCGCGGCGAAGACTGCTCCTCCCAGGACATGGCCGCATTTATTTCTCCTGCCGGGACCACCGCGTGAGTTGCATCCGATGTTCAAGAGCTCGGTGCGGCCGATCCTCCGAGGGATTGTTCCGCAACAATCCGTTGTCGATCGCCGAATTTATCGCATCGCGGGGATGGGCGAATCGCTCGTGGAAGAAGCGATCGGGGAGCGTCTGCTGGAGATTCCTGGACTCGAGCTCGGTTATTGCGCCAGGCCGGGAGAAGTGGATTTGCGGATTATCGGCGGGCTTTCGGCGCTGGACCAGGCGGATGCTGCCATTACGGCCGGGCTGGGCAAATCCGTTTTCGCTAACGACGGCAGAGACCTGGAAGAAGTCGTGGTGAACCTCCTGACCGAACGAAGGCAAACGCTGGCCGTGGCGGAATCATGCACCGGCGGCTATCTGGCCCACCGAATCACGAATGTGCCCGGCGCGTCGGCTGTTTTTCTAAGGGGATACATCACCTATGCCAACGAGGCCAAGGTGGAGATGTTGGGGGTCGATCCGAGCGTCCTCGCGGCCCACGGCGCGGTGAGCGAAGAAGTGGCCAAGGAGATGGCGCAAGGTGCGCGAGACAAAGCGAGCGCCACTTTCGCCCTGGCCACCACCGGAATCGCCGGTCCGAGCGGCGCCACACCAGGAAAGCCGGTTGGAACGGTCTTTATCGCGTTGGCCGGGGAGGCCACCGAGACGCAGACCAGGCGTTTCCAATTCCCTGACGATCGGCCGACATTCAAAGAACTAACGGCGCAGGCTGCGCTCGAAATGTTGCGACGATCGCTGCTTGAGCGGAGCGCCACTTAGCTGGAGGGACGGGCGCTGTCCCATCCCATAAATTTGGGACGCCACGGCGGGCGTCCCTCCAAATGATGGTTTACGGCTCAACGACAGCCGGGGTTCCGATTTTTACCTTCGAATAGAAGAGGGCAGCGGCTGGCTCCGGCATCCGGATACAGCCATGCGACGCGGGATAGCCCGGTAAAATTCCGACGTGCATTCCAACGCCTCCGTCGGTCAGGCGCATGAACCATTTCATCGGTGCGCCGACGAAATGCGTGCCGCTCGGAGCTGAATCGATGCGGGCGCTGATGCCGCCACGAACCGTGCGGCCTTTGCCGTCTTTATAGTCTCCGTAGATGCTCGACCGATGGTCTTTGTCTTTTTGCGTAATGGTGAAGCTGCCGGTCGGCGTGGAGTGGCCGCGCTTGCCGGACGAAATCGGACTATCGGCCGCGACTTGATCGCCCGTTATGAGATAGGCGCGCTGTTTTGAGATGGAAATAAGAACGCGCGCGTTATCTGGCGTGACGTTCTGAAGGACTGAGGCGTTGGTGCTCAAGGGTGGCTGGACCTTTATCAATTCCGAAGCTTTTCGCATCGGTTGATTGAGCGGCACGGTAGCCGGTGAAGGCTTCGGGCGGGTTTGCCTGGTCTTGCTGGCGGGCGGGGTACCGACCGCCGCGGGAGAGGCCGCCGGCCGGCGTGGAAGCGTCGTCTGGCCGGAAACGGAATCGCAAGCAAACAGAACCAGGGTGGCCACGAGCGCTGGAAGTAGAGGAGAGGTCACAGGTTAGTTTTGGACGTAAGTGTTGATGCGGCTGAGCCAGCCCGGGAGCCAGCGCGCCTCATTGCGTGACGGCGGTGCATTACGGACACGGTTGGTCAGAACTCTTCTGGCGGATTCAGCAAAGTTTTTCACGGCTTCACGGTCGGTGTTTGCTTGCGACATTCCCTCCAGCACCTGGAGCAGGCCCCAACCCTGTCCCGCATATCGCTCGGTCGCAAGAACACCTTCTCCCTTGAAGTTCACGTAATCAACCAGCGCGTAACAGCCGGCCGCGGAGTTCGCGACGCGCTCGAATTGTTGCCGCACCTGCGCGCGCCTGGCCGGAGTGGTTTCGCCGAGCATTTTCGGCAGCGCTTTTTGCAAACGTTCGACGAGAAACTCCGCCTGGAGATCGACGGTGTTCGCCAGAAACTCGCGCAGCTCTTTCATTCGAACCGTCTGGCTGGCCCCATTGAATTCGGCGCGCGAATTCCACGGACAATTGCCTCTGGGCTCCAGGACCGCCGGGAGTTTGGCCCCACGCCCGGCCACGAAATCGACCAGTTTTGGGAAACTTTCCTCGAACGGGCCGCGCACGCCGCTCGGGTACCAGATGAAGTGACCGATGCCGAGCGACGCGAAATTTTCTCCTGAATTCCACGCCGTCAGGCCGGCCAAAGTTCCATTGCATTCGTTTTGCCAGATCTTGTTTCCGATGCGCCGTGTCTCAGCGGGCGAGAGAGTGATCGCCGCCGCATTCTCCAGCGTTGAAACGCATAAAAGAAGCGCCACGGCGACGTTTGCTTTCCCCGTTGCCGGCCGGGGGCGCCCGCTTGACGATCCACCTTTCTTCGTTAGGGTGGCAGTTCCCGCGGCGCCCAGACTCGGAATTTTAACAGCGCCCGGTTCCATCCTTCTTATGAATCGTCTTATCATTTGTCTCGCCGCGGTGCTCGTTGCTTCAATTGGTTTAGCGCAGGACAAAGCGCCACTAAAAGATCAAAAAGACAAGGCGAGTTACAGCATTGGCCACGATATCGGCAGCACTTTCAAGAAACAAAATGTAGATCTCAATCTGGATGCGCTCATCTCCGGCCTCAAGGATGCGCTGGCGGGCAAGGAAGCGCTTCCCAAGGAGGAACGGGATAAAGTATTGGCGGCCTTCCAGAAAGAGCTGATCGAAAAACAGACGGCGGTCACCAAGGCAGCGGGAGAGAAAAACGCGGCCGAAGGTGAAAAATTCCTGGCGGAAAACAAGAAGAAGGAAGGCGTCAAGACCACTGAGAGCGGGTTGCAATACAAGGTCCTGAAGGAAGGCGCCGGGGAGTCGCCAAAGGCGACGGATATGGTGGTGACCAACTATAAGGGCACGCTCCTGGACGGGACTGAATTCGATAGTTCCTACAAGCGCAACGAGCCCGCGACCTTCCCGGTCAATCGCGTTATCAAAGGGTGGACCGAAGCATTGCTAATGATGAAGCCCGGTTCCAAATATCAGCTGTTTATTCCGGCAAGTCTCGCTTACGGCGAACGCGGGGCCGGGCGGGACATCGGGCCGAACTCGACCCTGATTTTTGAGGTGGAACTGGTCAGCATCAAGGCGCCAGATCCAACGCCCACACCGCCGCCTCCCGGGGCTGCTATAAAGCCGTCCACGGTGCCCGCCGCGGCCTCGATCACGCCGGCAACGAAAGCTCCTGGCACACCGGCAGGCGGGGCGCCGCCCGCGCCCATAGCCAAATCATCCCCCACACCGCAGAAGAAATAGCCCGGAGTTTTACGGTTTCTCGCCAGTCGGCTCCAACGCGAGGCGAGGGGCGTCGCCCCACAAGTCTTCCAGGCTGTAGAATTCGCGTTTCTCGCGGTGAAACACGTGCACGATTACTTGCATGTAATCGAGCACGATCCACTGGCTCGCCGGAAATCCATCCACCGAGACTGGGCGGAGGCCGTGATCGGCTTTGAGCCGCCCTTCAATTTCGTCCGCGATGGCTTTCAGGTGCGGCTCGGACGTGCCCGAGCAGATCACGAAGAAATCGGTAAAGGTCGATATACCCTGGAGATCGAGAACGATAATCTCCTCCGCTTTTTTATTCGCCGCGAAGTCAGCGCAGGTCCGAGCTAGATTTTCCGCGGTTATTTTTGCATCTCCCTATAAAGCTGGCGGTCGCGAATGATCGTCTCGACCGCCGGCGGAACGAGATAACGAATGGAACGCCCGGTGGCAACCCTGTTTCTGATATTCGTCGCGGAAATATCCAGGCGCCGTTTAATCGCCGGATAAGGATGTTCGGCTGTCCCGCCGCTGCGATGGAGCACCACGAACCGCACCTTTTCCGAGAGCTCCGCGAAACGATGCCAGGTCGGGAGACGGGCGACATGGTCTTCCCCGATGAAATAGAAGAATTCGGCGTCCGGCTCGCGGCGGCGGAGCGCCTCGATGGTATCGATGGCATAAGAGGGCGGAGGACGCTGGAGATCCATGGCATCGCTTGCGAAACCAGGCTCGTTCTCAATCGCGGCGTCCACCATTTCCTGGCGAATATCAGGCGGGGTCAGCGCTTGATCCAATTTGTGGGGCGACACGCTGGCGGGGACAAAAATCACTCTCTCGAGATCGAGCGCTTCGAGCGCGTCACGCGCCAAAATCAAGTGCGCGTGATGGATTGGATCGAACGTGCCCCCGAAAATACCGATTTTTTTCAAAGTGTTTCTTACTCTGTTGTCATTCCGAGCGCAGTCGAGGAATCTCTCGCTTTTCCGCCGGATTAATCGAGAGGTTCTTCGACTCCGCTCCGCTCAGAATGACAAGTAAGAAACGCAAAAGAGACTCCCTGGGTCAACTGATCCTCACCGGCGTTCCCGGAACTGAGTTGGATGCGGAGACCGCGGCCTTGTTTCGTCGCGTCCAGCCGGGCAGCTTCATTCTTTTCGGCCGCAACATTCAAAACGCGCGGCAGCTCCGGAAATTGATCGACGATCTGCGCGACCTCAGTGAAATCGAGCCCATCATTACGATCGACCAGGAAGGCGGCCGGGTCTCGCGCCTGAGGCTGATCGGGAACGAACCGCCGAATGCGCAGCAACTGCGCGATCGGAACGATGTTGCGCTCGTCAGGCGGCATGGAGAAATTACCGGGCAGCTGCTCCGGCTCTTCGGGTTCAATCTCGACCTCTGCCCGGTGCTCGACATTTCCTTCGACGACGAAGCCGACAATTCACTTCGGGGCCGATGCTACGGCAAGAGCGTCGAGCAGGTCGTGAGGCTGGCCGGCGCGTTCAATGACGCCCTGCGAGAGCAGGGGATTTTGAGCTGCGGCAAGCACTTTCCCGGTTACTCAGCCGCCACGGTGGACGCGCATCATGATTTGCCGAAGATCGAACGTTCGCGCGCGGAGCTGGCTGAGCAGGAGCTTGCGGTCTTCCGTCATTTCACGCCGGCGGTCGATAGCATGATGATTTGTCATGGCTGGTATCCGTGCTTCAACGCAACCAAAACGCCGGCCTCGTTATCGGGGCAGATTGTGACAAACTTACTTCGGGACGAGTTCCAGTTCGACGGCCTGATCATGACGGACGACCTCGATATGGGCGCCATCCTGAATGAATATGGCCTCGAGGAAACCATTCGGCTCGCGATTGCCGCCGGGAACGATCTGGCGATGATTTGCCACCGCATCGCTTCGATCGAAGAAGTTTATCGCACGCTTGGCATGCTCCCACGCGGGCAGATTGATCGCGCTCTCGAAAGTGTCGCTCGCACCAAAGCAAAATTGCAGGCGCCGCATGCCTTTTCGGAATCCGCTTTCAAGAAGATCGACGGCAGCATCTGGGACTTGCGGGTTGCGGTCCTGGGCGAGGAAGAAGCGGCCCGGCGCAGCCCCGAAGACGGGAAACGCTCGCCGGTCGAAACCTATTAGGGCGGCCACGGCCCACTCGGCCGCGCACCGGCGATTGACGGCACTTCGCTCCGCCCATAACATTCGCGCGTGCAAACGGAACTGGAGCAGTTGCTCGTCCTTCAAGATCGGCAACAAAAGATCAAACAAATCCAGACGGAGATCAAAAATCTCCCGTTGCAGCGTCAGAATCTCGAAGCGCAGCTCGCGGCCAGCGCCGCCGCTCTGGGGGCGTTGAAGAGCAAGGCGCAGCATCTCGAGATGGACCGCAAAACCCTCGAGCTCGATGCCGGCACGCGCAGGGAAAGCATCAATCGCCTGAAGACGCAGCAATATGAGACCCGCAAGAATGACGAGTTTCGCGCGATGGCGAACGAGATCGAGCGTTACGAAAAAGAAGTCCAGACGATCGAGGACCAGGAACTCGAACTGATGGATCAGGCGGAAAAACTGAAGGTCGAATTGGCCTCGGAAGGCGAGAGGGCGTCGGCCGTGCGGGAATCGATCGCCCGGCAGATGACCGATCTCGATGAGAAGGGGAAAACGCTTGAATCACGCCTGGGCGAACTGACGGCCGAGCGGACCGAGTTGGCGGGCAAAATCGACGAAGACTTGTTGGGCCGGTTCGAGCGCCTCTTTGCGAGCAAGGGCGACGCTGCCATCGTCGCGCTCGAGCATGAGGTGTGCACCGGCTGCCATATGAAGCTGACCACGCAGACCGCCCATCGGGTCAGGAACGGCAAAGAGATCGTCAGCTGCGAGCAGTGCGGCCGGATTCTCTACGCCGCGGAATAGCAATTTGGTAGGGCGAGACTCTGTCGAGCCAGGGGTGGGGATTACCAGGCGGCTCCGCAGAGCGTCGTCCTACCAATCGTCATCAGACGTTGAAGCGGAATTCGACCACGTCGCCGTCGCGCACGACGTAATCTTTCCCTTCGATCCGCAGTTTGCCGGATTCACGCGCCTTGGCAAAGGAACCGAGTGAAACGAGATCGTCGAAATGGACGGTTTCGGCGGCGATGAAGCCGCGCTCGAAATCGGAATGGATCACCCCAGCGGCCGCCGGCGCCTTGTCCCCGGCGCGGATAGTCCAGGCGCGCGTCTCTTTTTCGCCAGTCGTCAGGTAGGTGCGCAGCCCGAGCAGGTGATAAACAGCGCGAATGAGCGCGCTCACGCCGCTGCCCGCTACGCCGAGGTCCCGCAGGTATTCCTGCGCCTCGGCCTCGCTCAAGTCCACCAGCTCGCTTTCGATCTGCGCGCTAATCACGACCGCTTCGGTCGCGAAATGGTTCCGGGCGTATTCCTGGACGGCGTGGACGTGCTGCAACGCGGCGTTCGACTCGATCTCCTGCGAAATCGGGGCCAGATCGGATTCGGCGACGTTGCAGGCGAAAAGCGTTGGCTTCGAGCTCAGGAGGAAGAAATCGCGAGCCACGGCCTTCTCCTCCTCCGTTAATTCAAGCGTGATGGCTGGTTTCCCGGCGTCGAGATGCGGAAGAAGTTTGTCGATGACGGCCACCTCCGCCTTGGCGGTTTTCGATCCCGCACGGACTTCCTTTTGCAGGCGGTCGTGCCGCTTTTGCAGCGAAGCGAGATCGGCCAGGACGAGCTCGGTGTTGATTACTTCGATGTCGCGCACCGGATCGATCGTCCCGCTGACGTGATGGATATCGGCGTTTTCGAAGCAACGAACGACCTGCACGATGGCGTTGACCTCGCGAATGTGGCTGAGGAATTGGTTGCCGAGCCCTTCGCCGGCGCTCGCGCCTTTGACCAGGCCGGCGATGTCCACGAACTCGATCGCGGCCGGGACGATCTTTTGCGAGTGAGACAGCTTCGAGAGCGTTTCGAGCCGGGCGTCGGGCACCGTGACGACGCCAAGGTTCGGATCGATGGTGCAAAAGGGATAGTTCTCCGCCGGCGCTTTTCGCGAGCGGGTAACCGCATTGAAGAGCGTGGATTTACCGACATTCGGCAGGCCGACGATTCCAGCGCTCAACATAGGCGCGGACGGTAAGGCCAGCGGTGCGTAGTTGCAACGCGAGGCCTGTAGCGCGGTGGATTAGAGAAGAGAAGCCGAAGAGTGTGGCGCGAGACCTTTCTCTACAGCTCCGACGAACACGCCCAGATTGGCTAATCCGCTATCGATGCTGCACATCGACGGGCGCGTTCCGTAAGTGCGTCCACCAAACGTCCGATTACATCGTGCCTAATCCCCTCGGTCTCGATCTTCGCGCCTACCTTCCGTGCCGCTTCGGGAAGCCTCTCTACCATTTGGAGCATCCGAGTACGGAGCACATCGATGTCGATTCTGAGTTCAGTCGCGAATTTTTTCCATTCGCGGGCACCAATGGCGAACACTTTATATTTGTCGCCGATTTTCATCGCCAGCGTTGCGTCCCGTGGCGTGATTTGACCCGGGTAGGGGAGAGTGCTGGACAAATCATAGAGGGGCGAGAGGCGGACTTGGCCTCGGGGGGCGATGAGGAAGGAATAGTTCTTCGCGTGCGCATCGGTGCCGCTGAGTAACCAGTTGAAGATGAGGGCATCCACGAAGCGTTTCTCGTCATCCTCGCGCAGGGAGGAATGTTCGCGGATGAGTCCAATAATTTCTCGAGGGGAAGGGCCGCCCTGATTTTGATATTTTATCTGCGGCATCCGAGCCAACGCCTGACACATATCTTCTTGATGAATGCGCGTGACTTTTTTCGCATTGCGGAGTCGATCGTAGCGTTCAACGACGATCACAGCAGTTTCGTCAAAATAGTGAATCGCAGACGACGCCACGGGCATGTCCAACGCGTGCGCCAGACGGATACAAAAATGCTCATTCTCTGCATGGCCGTCGAAATCTCCTGTCGCCGGCTTAAAAATGTGTGTGGTTGGAATCATGCCTGAGGGAACTCCCCACCGCTGGTCCCGCGGGTCGTAGAGAAAACCGGTTTTAGGCTGCGCGCCAGCAAGGCTGAATTGCCCCGCATCGGCTCCGATCCGCGAGACACTGTGATCCTTTAATAACAGCTTAAGGCGCTGGGCCATCTCGTCTTCTTTCAGCCACGTCACCGACCCCGTCTCCGAGCCCTCCAACCACTTCTCCGCACGTTCCGGGCGAACCAATTGCACTGCACCGGCACATTCTTCGCCCACGTGCCGGAGCAGTTGAAAGGCAACCCGGGGCGACACCTGAAAGCGTTCGCCCCAACGTTTGAGGATACCGTCATTGTCGGGTAGCAATCCCCACAGAAACGCTTCCACTGTCTTATGTCCGTGCTCGGCTGCGGTCAGCGGCATGGAAAGCGAAAGTGGGTAGTTCGCGGCATTGCTCTGCCAGTCCGCTTCATAAACGAAAGAGAGCCGGTCGCGGCTCCGGTTCCATAAGACGCGTCCCATCATCACGTCAGAGGCTAGAGCGTGCAGTTCCTCTGTCATGATTTTGCTGGTCGCGCGCTTCGAATGATGCGATCCAAATCAACCGTCCCAGCGTCCGTGCTTCGTGGGCCCGTCTCGCTTGGAGCCGATGCGTCCAGAGCAAGTCCGAGCTCCTTCAGGGTTCTTAATACCAAGCCGATTTGTGCGGTTGGCTTTCCTTTCTCTAGTTGGACAATCCAGAGGCGACTGACGCCGACGCGAGTTGCCAACTCTTCCTGACTCCAGCGAAGATGAGTCCGCCGGTCACGAATCAAGGAGCCGATGTCGTTGGTGGTCTTGACCTGCATTCGGGAAACCTCTCATGTAAGCGAACGAATACAATACGAAAATGTATTCGAACGTATACATAATGACAATGTCATCGAACGTATATACCGCTCGACCCTCCAGAAATCAGGCATGGCCTCTTATTGGCTGAGTTGGGATTCGCGTTGGGGCAAGCCGGGAGATCGCTAAACAAATATCGGGCCGGCGGGATTCGAACCCGCGACCTCTTGAACCCCATTCAAGCGCACTACCAAGCTGTGCTACGGCCCGATTACGCGCCCACTATTCACCGCCATACTTCCGATTGCCAAAAAAGTTTTCGACGCTCCCGCTCTTGTCTTTTCTCGGGAATGGAAGTTGGTGCTGTGCTTATGAAATATCGGCGGCTGGGAAAATCGGGATTGCAGGTGAGCGAACTTTCATTTGGCGCCTGGGTGACCTTTGCCCAGCAGATCAGCGAAGCGACCGCGGAAAGGCTGATGACCATCGCGTATGACGCGGGCGTCAATTTTTTCGACAACGCGGAGGCCTACGCGAACGGCAAGGCGGAGACCATAATGGGCAAGATCCTGAAACGGCGCGGGTGGGGGAGGGATACCTTCCTCGTTTCGAGCAAGGTTTTCTGGGGTGGCGATCTCCCAAACCAGGAGGGACTCAGCCGTAAACATGTGATCGAGGCGTGTCACGCGGCCCTGCGCCGGCTCCGGGTGGAGTATCTCGATCTCTACCTTTGTCACCGGCCCGATCCAAACACGCCGATCGAAGAAACGGTGCGCGCGATGAGCGATCTCATCGCGCAGGGCAAGGTGCTCTACTGGGGCACGTCGGAATGGAGCGCACGGGAAATCACGCAGGCCCACCGCATCGCGCGCGATCTCCGGCTAGTCCCGCCCACGATGGAGCAGCCGCAATACAACATGTTTCATCGTGAGCGGGTCGAAAAGGAGTTCGCGCCGCTCTACAAGAAGTTCGGCCTCGGCACAACGATCTGGTCGCCGCTCGCGTCCGGGCTGCTGACGGGCAAATACAATGACGGCGATCCGGGTGGCACGCGGATTTCGCTGAAAGATTATGATTGGCTGCGCGAGCAGTTTGAGAACGATGAAGCGCGGAAGCGCCTGTCGAAAGTGAAAAAGCTGGCGAAAGTGGCGGAGGATTTAGGCACCACCTTGCCGCGCCTTGGGCTCGCCTGGTGTTTGAAGAATCCGCATGTCAGCACTGTGATTACCGGCGCCTCAAAGCCCGCGCAGGTGAGCGAAAATATGAAAGCGGGCCAGCTGGTGGACAAACTCGACGCCACCGTCATGCAGCGGATCGAACAAATTTTGCAGAGCTAATCAGCCACGGATAAACACGGATTTTCACGGATAGGAAAATTCTGAATCCGTGTTTCATCCGTGTTCATCCGTGGCTCATGAAGACCAGCTCGCCAGGAATGCATCGACGAGGTCCGGCAGTTCATCGCTGTAGCCGCCTTCGAGAATCGCTCCCGTCGGAATATTCGTGTCGCCGAGCCATTCGCCGAAGGTAGCGAAATCTGCCGGCTCGAGCGTCATTTCGGTGATCGGATCGCCCGAATACGCGTCGAAGCCGGCGGAAACGAGAAGCAGGTCGGGCTCGAAGGCCACGAGCCGATCGAGCGCGCGGCGCACCTCGGCGACATGCTCCGGGCGCGGCGTGAGCGGCGCGACGGGAAAATTGTGAACGTTGCCAAAGGAGCGCGTCCCCGTTCCCGGATAGCCCGGAAACTGATGAATGGAGGCGAACTCGATGCGCGGGTTGTTCGCCACAATATCTTCGGTCCCGTTCCCATGATGCGCGTCGAAATCCCAAATCGCGACTCGCTCCGCGCCGTTCGCAAGCGCGTCGAGGGCGGCGATTGCGATGTTACTGAAATAACAAAAGCCCATGGCGCGATCGCGCGTGGCGTGGTGGCCGGGCGGGCGCATCAGGCTAAAAGCGCTTCGTCCTCGCATGGCCTCGCGCGCCACCTCCACCGCTGCGCCCGCTGCGCGTGTCGCGTGGCCGTAGATGCCCGGATGCGCTGCCGTATCGGCATCGAAGTCTGCCGTCGCGCCGCGAATTCGCGCGAGATGCTCACTCGTGTGAGCACGCAAGACGACCGCTTCACCGGCCGGCCGTGGCTCTCGCCATTCCCAATCGCGCTGCCGATCCTTCAGAAAAGGGACGGTGCGCGCGATCCTGGCGGGCCGCTCGGGATGCCCCGGCGCCGAGTACTCGATGCAACGCGGGTCGTGAAAGATGATCACGGGATGGTTACGACGGAGCGGAGGCGGACGCTGGTTCCGGTGGCAGCCGGGCCTCCAATGCCTTCCGCTTCTTTTTTATCCTCATCTCGTAGAGCGTGTGCGCCGGCCACATGAGAATGAACGCCATCGGTGAAATGAACGCGTAGCGGCGCGGCGCGGCCACGGCGATCAAGACCACGATCACGCCGACCGCCGCGCTGACGATTTGCTGGCCGGCGAACGACCGGACGTTGAATACTTCGAGAGGTGTGAGGCCAAGATCGTGCCGCTTTCGATAGGCGTGCAGATAGAGCAATCCGAACATGACGAAGAGTGCCACAAACCCAAGGCCGTAGATCGCCGAGGCGTTCGACAGCTGTGCCAGAGTCATCGGGGCGACGCCCTGGCGGCCGATCGGGGCGAAATGGGCGAAGCCGGAGTCGAGCATGAATTTAAGCGGATAGACGTAAAACATGACGACGAACAACAAGGCGCCGTTGAGGAAAACGGTGTACGGGTCCTGCAATCCATAGCGCCGGAAAAAAAGGTTGTGTTCATACCAGATCCAAAGAAGCACGCCAAAGCAGCAGGCGAACGCGGGGAATCCGCTCATCAGATTCATCAGCTGGTCGTAACTTTTGGGCACATCGAGCGAAACGACCAGCAGGGTGAGCGCGAAGGCGAAGACCGCGTCGCTAAACGCCTCGAGGCGCGAAATATCGTGGGTTTTTCGCAGGAACATGAAGGAGATATAACAGGAGGCGGGCCTCTTGAGTCAGGAAAAAATCGGCCGCCCAGTTGAATCGAGGGCCGTGTTGTGGGCTTGACGTGCCGCGCGTCTTTTCGATCTTGGATAGGCGCTCCGCTGGGAGGACGCAGGCATCTAACCCAAGAAAGGAACTCACATGAAATACAGCATCTCCAAGACCCTCGTTTTGACTCTCACGAGCCTGGCCATCGCAGGCGGTTTGGAAGCCGCGCCTCCGACAGCAGAGGACGTGGGCGACGTCGGATCATTTGGCCACAACGCCCAATATATGGGCGCGGCGAGTGGCTTCATCAATCTGACGGCCTCGTGCCCGCCAGTTCCATCGCCCACTCCGAATGATCAATGTTTCAACCTGGCACCGGCCCCGGCCCTGACCACCTTCGATGCCCAAGACATTCTGCGGATCAAATTGCCGCGACGGGCCACCCGAACCATCATTTATCCGGCGCTGAACTTCTTCATTAACTATCAACTGGAAAACACCACCGGCGTTTTTCAGCCGCAGGGTGTGTTTAGTTACAGCGCACTTCTCACGATCGAGAGCGAGGTGTTGCTGGATCCCAGCATCATAGATCCCCAGACCGGGCTGCCCGCGAACGGCAAGCTCGTTAACCAATTCAGCTACAATTATCGCGACGATCGCAGCATGGACACCAACGACCGCCAGAGGCTGCGGGAGACCCTTGTCCGCGTGGGAAACGCAGGCATCAACAAGGACGCGTTGATCGCCCAGGGCCTGGCGCCAGCCGTCGTGGACGATTTATTCCGGAACGAGATGACGATCCGGATGAGCGTGACTGGCACCGCCAGGTTGGTCACGGACGCGAGCATTACCTGCAACATGCGCCTCTTCGGCGACTAGCCTCTTTTTCCCTACCCGGTCGGAAAGGCGCGCCGATATTGATCGGGCACGCTGAGATTTTGCTTCAAGGCGATGGCGGCCCGAATTGGCCAATACGGGTCGCGCAAGAGTTCGCGGGCGAAAAAGACCATGTCGGCCTGGCCGCTGCGAATGATCTCGTCCGCTTGCTCTGGTTTGGTGATCATCCCAACGGCGGCCGTGCGGATGCCGGTCTTTTTGCGGATGTGCCCGGCGAAAGGAACCTGATAGCCCGGCTTCGCCGGAATCTTCGCGCCGGGGACGGCCCCGCCTGACGAGCAATCGATCAGATCGACGCCCAGCTCCTGGAGCTGTGAGGCGAGCATGACCGATTGCTCGATGTCCCAGCCTCCCTCCACCCAATCGGTGGCAGAGAGGCGGACCAGGAGGGGAAATCGTTCCGGCCAGATGGCGCGAATGGCCGCGACCACTTCGCGGAGCGCGCGGGTGCGATTATCGAACGAGCCGCCGTATTCGTCGGTGCGTTGATTACTCAGCGGCGACAGGAAACTGTGGAGGAGATAACCGTGCGCGGCATGAATCTCAATCACCTTCGCGCCGGCCTTCAGCGCTCGCTGGGAGGCGTCGGCAAACGCCTGCACAACGCGCCCGATTCCGGCGTGATCCAATTCCGTCGGAACGATGTCGCCCGGGGAAAACGGCAACGCACTCGGCGCAAAGATCGGCCGCCAGCCGCCATCTTTTTCCTCGACCACGTGCTCCCCGGTTTTCCAGGGCGCGGCCGTGCTGGCTTTCCGCCCGGCGTGCGCCAACTGCATTCCGGGAACCGCGCCTCGGGATTCGATGAACCGAAAAATCCGCGCGAGCATCTCGATGTGGTCGTCTTTCCAAAGTCCCAGGTCTTCCGGACTGATGCGCCCATCCGGCAGGACGGCGGTCGCCTCCGTCATCACCAGCGCCGCGCCTCCGACCGCCCGGCTGCCGAGGTGGACGAGGTGCCAGTCGTTAGCGAAACCGTCGACGCTCGAATACTGGCACATGGGCGAAACGCCGATGCGATTCCGCAGCCGGATGTCCCGCAATGGGAGCGGCGCAAATAAATGCGCGGCGTCTTCCGGCAAAGTAGTCACGGAGTTTTACGTCGTTCTTAAGACGAACAAACGCAATCGGTGAACGCGCGGGCGGCGCCCGGTTCCGCTACAACTGCTCGGGACTCGCGGCCGGGGAAGGCGGGTCGTCCTCTGTTTCGGACGATGATGTAGAGGGCGGATCCAGGGCAAGAGAGGATTCACGCGCGGTCAGGACCGCACCTTTCTGGTGGATCCCGAGCGACTTCGTCTCGGGCAATGTCGCGGTCGGCTCCTCACCGACAGGTTTTGGGTCATAGATTTCGCCGACGATCGATTTGATCTCTTTGCCGTCAAGGTAAGCCGACAGGCCTGCCACTGTCACTTTTGCTCCATCCTTGACCTTGGTTTGCGCGACCCATTTCGCTTTGGCGTCGGATAACGCGCGCAGGTTCTCCATGATCTGCTTTTCCTGCGCTTTCTCATGCTCGCTCACCGAAACGCCGAGCAAGGCCGTGGTGGCTACCGAGGTCACCATGGTAACGGGAACAATGAGGATGGAAGCGATCAGAATCGCGATCCCTTGAGTTTTTCCACCGCGCGTCAGAATGACAATGGCCATGACAAGTGTGGCCACCGCCACCGGCCAGGCCAGCAACCAGCTGCCGCAGCCGAGGACTGGGACGAGTGAGATGACGAAGGTAACTCCGAGCAGGACCCAACTGGTAACGACGAGCCCTTTCAAGCTTTGGACCGATTGCGGCGTCACGCTGGTGGCGCTGCTTTGAGCCGGAGCTGGACGTGGGGGAGGAGCCATCGGTGCGGGCGAAGGCGCCGGCGGCGGAGAGATCGGCATCGTGGGAGAAGCAGGCCCGGTTGGCATGGTCAAACCGGCAATGCTGGAAAGCGGAGCCCATCCGGCCGCGCCTTCGTGCCAGCCCAGGTCTGCCGGCGAAAGCGTTCCATCGGCAAGCTTCCGGTTGACCTCCTCGACCGAATATTGCCCGAGCTGTTGTCCATCCCGGGCGACATGTATTTGCATGGGATTTCTTGTGACGGAAAGGCCGCGGAAGCACAAGTCTTTCGGCGGCCCGTTCGTTGTAATCCGGATTCGCAATCTCGGCTGAAACGAGATTGCGCAAGGTGGATCGGCCGCTCCGCGGGCGATGTTTTTTACGCGGCCTGCGCCGCTATTAGGCATCGAGCGGCGGAGCGCTCGATCCACCTCGGCTGCGCGCCGAATCTCTGCCGACGCTAGGCGATTCTTCGCACCGCGCTACGGCGGCCCGCGATCGTAGACTTCAACCAGTCCGACACCAGTGCCGTTGTTCGCTCCGGCCAGCAGCGCCGTGTAAAGGCCCGGGGCAAGCGTCCTGGCTATGCCGGACTCCAGTTGGTTTGTGGGCGCGAGACCCGCGGCAGTGAGTTCCGCCGCTTGATCCGGATCGTCCTGCCAATCGTTATTCGCCATGAGAAGCGCTCCATTCCCATCGCGCAGCTCCAGGGTTGGATCTGGCAGCGCGTTGGGCACGCCAAGAGCAGTGAGGCTGGGGCCAATGCCCCGCACCACGATTCTGTCGTTGCCGCTCCCGCCCAGGATGAATCCCGCGATGACAATGTTGTTGCCCGTGTCGATAAAGGCGCGCGTGCTCAGATTGGCCAGCTTCGAGTCGACGCCCTGGTTAAGGTCGTAAATCTCCACCAGGCCGACGCCGCTGGTCATGCCCATGCCGCGAAGAATGACGGTGTAGCTGCCCGGGGTCAGGGTCTGGACGATGGCCGCTTCCAGATCGTCGGTCGGCGGGATGCCCGTCGCTTCGATCAAGGCTTCCTGCGCGGGATCGTCTCTCCAGTCGTTGTTCGCCAGGATGCGCACTCCGCTGGAATCGCGCAGATCGAGGGTGGGGTTGGCTAACAGATCGCTAATCCCGGAAGCGCCGAGCGAAGGTCCGATCCCCCGCAGGAGCACCTGCTTGGAGTCGGTTCCCGTGATGATGAACCCGCCAATGCCTGCGTTGTCGCCGGTCTGAACGCGCATCCGGGTGGACAAATTGAGGGCCTGGATCGGCGTCGGGCTCGGCGGAGGAGTCGGGCTGGGAGTTGGAGTAACTGTGGGTGTAGGTGTTGGGGTCGGCGGAGGTGTAACCTGGTCGTCAACCACCAGGATGTCATTGCTCGTGCCAGTGATGGAAGGATTGAGAGTGTCAGTGGCTGTGATCGTATGATTGCCCTCCGTAAAGAAGGTGGCGGCGAAAGTGCCAGTGCCGTTCGTTAACGTGCTATCAGGGGGCAGGCTACTCTGGCCCGTGCTCGTAAAATGGATCGTGCCGGCATAGCCCGTGGCCGTGTTACCAAATTGATCCACTGCTCTCACCGTGAAGTTAAACCCTTGGAACATTCCCACAATGGATGGAGCGACCACCTCAAAGTGGGTAGCTGGCAGGGGCGTTGGAGTGGGGCTTGGGCACGGCACGAAAAACGTGACCTTAATGTCGTCAAGACGCCACCCTGAACCGGCTCCACTGCAGTCCGTGGCCAGGCGAAATCGCAAGACTACGCCCTGGCCACCGGCCGCATTTGGCATCGTGGCGACCGTGAAGTTGTTTTGGGTACCAGTCCAAGCCTGCCGGCCCGCAATCGGACTGTGCGTCCCGGACGAGATCGTTCCGTTGTACCCGCCCCCATTAAAGACCCCGCCGGCCGCAACGAAATCGACAAAAGGCCCGCCATTAATTGAAATCTCCAGCACGGCGCCGTCGAGGCCGGTTGGCAGATCGTAGTTATGGCTGAAGGTCAGGACCGGGTTAGTCGCGGCGTTAAAAAAGACGGGCGAGTCCAAGCTCGAATCCGTCACGCAACCTGGTGCGTTGTGGAACGCGCAATTAGGAGGCGAAGAGGGATCGGTCGTGCTCGTCTCCCAGTTTGTCCCGAGCGGACAAGTGCCCGTAGGTAAGCAGTCGGCCGGACCCGGGGTGAAAGTAGAACTCCAACCCGCTGGCAGGGCTGGCGCCGTCACTCCATCAAAGTCTTCATCCAGGAATACGTAGACGCATTGACCGGGGGTGGGCGTCGGCGTTGGCGGCGGAGTAGGCGTAGCTGTTGGTGTTGGCGTTGGGGACGGAGGAGGCGGTGTCGGGCTCGGGCAGGGCGCCAGGTAGACGACTTCGATGAAATCAATGCGCCAACCAGTTCCGGCCTGCTGGCAGTCGGTCGCCAGGCGAAAGCGGAAACGAATCTGCTGATTGGTCGCCGCAGCTGGCAGAAGGATCGTCTGCTGGACGTAGCCGCCTGAGTTACCCGTCCAGGCCGCGCGACCGGCGATAGGACTGTGGGTCCCGGTCGCGATGGTTCCGGTGTAGCCGCCGTTCTCCACCGAGCCGCCGGCCGCAACGATGTCGAGGAAGGGACCGCCGTTGATCGAAATCTCCAGCACGGCACCGTCCTGGCCGGTTTCCAGGTCGTAGTTGTGAGCCATGCGCATAAAAGCGCCGGAGGTAGGGCCGGGGGGACCGCCATAGAAAAAGGAGGGCGTGTCCAGGGTCGAATCAGTCACGCAGCCTGGAGCGTTATGGAATGCGCAGTTGGGAGGCGTCAAGGGATCGATGGCACTAGTCGCCCAGTTCGTGCTCAGCGCGCAGGTTCCCGAAGGAGTGCAATTGGCTGGGCCGGGAACGAAAGAAGCCACCCAACCCGCAGGCAGCGCCGGGGCCGTCACCCCATCAAAGTTCTCGCGGAAGTATGGCATGAGACACGGGTTGGGAGGTGGACTCGGTGTCGGCAAGGTCGACGGCACCATCGCATACGCGCGCGTCTCCCCATTGTGAACGCCCGTGCCGACGATGACGCCATCGTCACTGATGCCGAGCGCGGACGACGAAGTGTTCGTCGACAAATCCCAGCCCGAGCCGGGAGGCAGAAGGTCTGCCAGCCGATAGGTCGTCGCCCCATCCCACAGGAACGGAATCGAGAACGCGGAAGAATCCTGGCCGACTACCCAGCCCGCCGAGTTCACCGCCCGGGCCGAGCCTTCGCTGGTGCCGGCCGCCAGAGGTATCGCCACCATTCCAGTCGCTTGCAACCAGACGAACGGCATGCCCGAACCCTGGTTCATCATGCTCGAGCCCACCACGTGGCCGCCATTGCCCACGCCAAAGGCGAGTGCGCCGTTTGCGCCTGGCAGCGCGCCTACTTCGAAAGCCGCGGGGCTTCCCATGTCGTAAACAATTCCCACATTCCTGGCCGCGTTGTTCGGGTCGATCCCCTGGCCAACGATTCGGCCCGTGTTATTGATCCCGAAGGCCGTAACAAAGAAGCATCCTGTCGGCGTCGTTTGCGTGAGGACCGTCGCGTTGCCGCCATAATAGATCACGGCTTGTTGCAAGCTTCCGCCATCGACCGAGCCGACGGCCACGTCCAAGGCATTCACCCCATGCGCGTCGCCGATCGTTTCCCCGGCCGGAAGCGGGAGCTGCGAAACCGCGCCGCTCTGCCAGATCACCGGCAGCCGGCCCGCGCCGAACGCAGTGTTCGCAGCGGTGCCCACGACGGTGCTGCTGTCATTGGCGTCATTCGAAACGGCAAAGTTGCGGCCGGCCAGGTTCGGCAGACCCGTTAGGCCACCGCCTTGGGTCCAGCTAAACGCCTGGGCGCCGCCACTCCGAAACGAGCGGCCGACCGCGACTCCCGCGGACGAGATTCCAAAACCCTGCGAAGCGGTGTCGCCTGCCTGCACTACCCCGATGTCGAAGATCTGATACTGCGGACCGGCGCTGGCCGTCGTCGCAATAACGGCCCAGACAATAAGGCAGGAAATCTTAGTAGGCGCTCGCATGACGCAGTATGCCGGGGTGAACGGCGAAAGCGCAAGACTTTAGTAGCTAACTGCGATTTCGAAACCTGAATGTCGAAGTTATGGCAGCTTTTCAAGATTCCTCGTTCCCGAAGCCTGCCCGCCGTGGTGGGTTGCACTGGGAACTTCCTCGTTCCCAAGTTGCACTTGGAACGAATCGCTTTCTTACCTCACATGTTCGCCCAAGGACAAATCCGCAGCGGCGTCAACTCGACCGCTTTAAGCGGTCAAGTGCCGAAGTCTCTCAATTATTCTTTCGCTCCCAACGACTGACGCCGTGGTTGGTTGCGCTTGGGGAAACGAAATTGCGTTCTCGCCGCCTGCTGGATACACTCCTGCTGTGAGTCTCGCCGAAATAAAGACTGCTGTGGAAGCCCTCTCGCCCGATGAACTAACGGAGCTCGCCACCTTTATTCGAGAGCGCGATAACGCGGCCTGGGACCGCCAGATCGACAGCGATTTCTCCGACGACGGCCGGCTGCATTCGGTTGCCGAGGAAGTTCGGGCAGACATTCAGGCCGGTCGTTTGCCGGACAAAAGCCTTTCACCCTCCTGCTCTCGCCACGGCGAGTTCGTCTAATCGCGAACGTGCTCATGATCCTGCTCTTGATCGAATTGTAAGGCCTACCATGTTCGCCAAAGGACGATCCGCGGCGGCTCAGCCCGACCGCTTTAAGCGGTCAAGTGCCGAAGGCCCTCAAAATTATCCCCTCGCTTCCAACGGTTGCCCCGCCACTGAGGAGTTGAACTTAGGAACGCATCGCTCTCTTATTCCCCTGTGTTCGCCAAAGGACGAATCCGCCGTGGCGGGAGCCTCGACCGCTTTCACGTCGCCCAGGCCAGCCTCTCCACCGGCTACGACACCGCGCTCGCGGAGATTCGCCTGGGGCGCAAAACCAGCCACTGGATCTGGTACATCTTCCCGCAGCTCGAAGGCCTCGGCCGTTCCTCCACCGCCCGCGCCTACGCGATCCGCGATCTGGCGGAAGCCTGCGAGTACCTGCGCGACCCGCTCCTCCGCGCCCGCTACGAAGAAATCGCCGGCGGCGTCAGCGAGCAACTCACCCGCGGCTGTGCGCTCGAAGACCTGATGGGTGGCAGCACCGACGCTCTCAAGCTCGTCTCCAGCCTCACCCTCTTCCGCGCCGCCGCCCAAGGCCTCGCTGGCGAGGCCTCCACGTTCGACTCCCTTGCCCAGCGTTGCGATTCCATCCTCGAACGAACCAGCGCTCAAGGCTACCCACCCTGCGCCCAGACCGTTGTCCGGGTGACTGATTAGTCGGATTCGAATTGCCGAGATTCTAAGACCGACCCATTTTCCGTTACACGCCGTTGGTCCAAACTCTTGCTCGCTTCTGTGCGGACTGACACTGCTCTCCTTCATTGTCCAGGCGCTGGAATTCGTTCATTCAAGAATTCGCTCATCGACTGTATATTCTTCGTATGTGTACCCCAAGAGTTTCGGGTTTGTTCCGGCGTTGAATTCCTTAAAGACCTCTGAACTTAGAGCGTCGATTCCGCAGACCATGCGCATTTGGTTTAGGAGAGAGATAAAGTGCTCATTTTGTTCTCGCCAAAGATCGGATAGACGCATCGCTCGCACGTTTGCGTGAGCCGGCATTCCAGTTGTCTTGGTCATGATTCGCACAGCACAGGTTGAAAAACGTGACAAGCTAGAAATCGTTTCGGCGGGAAGAAAAAATTCCGCCTCGCGGAATTGTTTGTGGAATTCAGACCAATCTTTGTAAAAACCTACTGTTAGTTCCTTGATGGTCGCATCTTCATTTGGTTTTCCGAGGCTGCCCTCGGCAGATAGCATCATCAGTGTATCTACATTCGTGTGAACTTCGCTCGCTAAAGTGGAAAGGGCGCGAAAGGCCTCGAGTTGTCGACGATAGAGTTCAAGCTTGTACGTCGACGTTCGCCCTTTGTAGTCTAACCACAGTTTCAAAAGCAGAGGAATTTGAGCTACGGCTACCAACGCTATCGAACCGATAAAGGTAAACATTGTGTTACGTGTAATCGCTCATCCGAGCGATGTCGCCCTCAAATCCGAGAGCGGGAATCACAAACCGACCCCACCTACGCCCCTCCTTAATGGATTATCAACCGAGGCACGTTCCGGAAACGACCAAATCGCATATTTTCTCCTTCAGCAATGCAACAAACTGTTCAGAGTGCGTCAGTTGTAGGAGTTCCGCTTTCGTTATGACAAGTATTCGCTGTCCTTCCGCAAGTGCGGTCGCCATTTCGTAATGCGCGCGGCTTAGATCACCTGGATCGCCCGTAATACCGTTCGCAGCGATCAAGAGCCCGTACTGCGAGCCCCGGTGTCGCAACCTAGCAGCAAAATATGCAACTTCCTGACTTCCAACAGCGTGGCTCCAATTCTTGCACTCTACTAGCATCACTGTGGGCAAGAACGTCAACCCGCGCGTTAGCCCATCGTTCCAGAACGAGACGTCTATTTCCTCTGTTTTGAATATGTTCAGCGGGTTCGTCGTGATGCGATCAACGCCTGGAATTCGGGACAGCACGTAGCAAATCAGACTCTCGAGTGCTCTACCCTGGGCGGTGGTGTTGCCTGCGCGGGCGCTAGTCGCGAAGTAGGCCCGCACGCGCCTCTGGGAGATGATGGCCATCAGCTGTGGCGGCCGTGGGCAAGCCTATTTCTCTCCGACCGCACTTCTTCAGCGAGCCGCCCTTCCTGCACAAAACGAATTAGTTGCTGAACTGAGAACCAGAAGATTAATGGCCAGCTTACATGTGGCGGAGTTATCTTTATGTTGCCGATTTCATCGTAAATCACGAGCGCCGCTCGGGCGTGAACTTTTGGAAAAAAACTTTGCAACTGCCTCTCGAGTTCGAGGAGGCGATCCCGTCTCAAGGTGCCCGTTTTGACTTCAACGATCAACGGATTCCCGATCGTCGACTCAAGTTCATCGATCCACACGGCCATGTCGGCTCCATCTGTTTTCGAATGGCGTTGCGAAACCACGGCTCCAGTTTGCTGAAATAAACGGGCTACAATATTTTCCAGCGCTTTGCCACGACTTGCCGGTGGCAGACTCCGGGAGGCTTTGAGATCGTGGCGAGCCCAACTGACGTCCATCTTCTTCGCTTTCGAACGACGAATGTTGCGGCGTCCCTTTGCCTTGTCTCCGACGCCGCCATGCTTCAAGAACGCGTCTAAGTAAAAATTGACGGTCTTGGTGTCTTCGATCCCGGCCCTGCTGTAGGTCACTGAGGGTGACGAAATTGGGATTCCTGCTTCGTCAGCCGCGAAAATTAGGAGCGGCTTACTCAAACCCGTTGCCAAGCCCATCTCGAAATAAAGGTTCGGACTCGTCTTACCTGACGGCAGAACCACGCAGACGAAATCAGCGTCCGTGATCGCGTCGGAAATCGTCCGCAGGATAGAATCGCTGGATTCAGCAGTCACAGCATCCCGCCACCGAATCCCGCGACTTTCTAGCGCGTGGCGTAAATTTGACGTGTCCGCCTGAACGGGTGCGGAAATGAAACAGTTTTTCAGGTTCGGTTTGGCCATTTGCTTATTTGTTTAGAAGAAGTGCCTTCGCCGTCGGAATGCCATATAACGAGCTGGGGCGATAAAGAGTTAGAGTGTGAAATCTCGACAGAATCCTTCATCCCGCTTTGACCAAAGTTCCAATGGCGCCAAACAAATGTTTCTCTAACTGCGCCATTCCGCGAGGAGTAAACTCATATTTGATGCAGCGGAGTATCTTAAGGTCAAACGGCACAAAATCCATCGACTGAGTTAGCAAGATGACGTCTTTGCTAATTGCGTGTGCTAAGCCAAGTTCGTAAAAAACATTTGGATTCTGGCCCGTTAAGTCGGCAATCAGAAAACGGGCTCGGTTTACACGTTCCCAAATGTCCCAGGTAATTAGCGTCGGGCTCTGAATCTCATCGGCCCGTTCACATCGCAGCTGTGCTCGCTCGATCGTTGGGCGGATATGATCGTCGTAAACAGGCTGAAGTTCCTTCGCGAACGGCATCAGAACAAAACAAAGCTGAGGATCGAGCGTGAATGTGCCCCCGCCGAATACTTTTCCTAACGCATGGCCGCCTACCGATGCCGAAACCTCTGCAGGGAGAGTCTTATCCCTTGGTCGAGAAGTTTCTTCTGCGGTAACATGTTCCGAAACGGGTGTGCTGGGGCTCGCTCGAGGCTGAAAAACCTCGCGGAAAATATCAAAAGGATCGGGTCGTAGCTTCAATAGCGCCTCAAGCTTATCACTCTGAGCGCGAATATCTCCGCTCGCACCAGAAGCGAGTGATAGGCCAAGTTCTGCGATCGCGGCACTAAGTCCTGAATCGAAGCCAGTCTCAAGTTGTCGCTCGGCCGAGGCGATCAACGAGCCAGCACGATCTCGAGCCTCGATTTGCCTCAAAAACTCCTCATCTGACGCGCGCGAAGCTTCCGCGGCTACGATAGCGCCTTTCAAGAATTCATCCGTTAAGGGAACCGGAGGTCTTAATTCGTTCTGCGCTGACAAATCCGTTCCGGAAATGCTTGCTTTTGCCGTAATGCAGCAGCTCTCGTCCACAGAAAATTCGACCTTTATCTGTGGAACGCCTTGCTTCGCCGGGGGTATGCCGTTCAGGAACATCGTTCCAAACAAAATGTTCGATGCAAACAACGGGCTTTCACCGAGCCCGATTTTCACCTCGACCCCGAGCTGATTGTCAGTAGCCGTCGAAAAAACCTGGGAACGCTTGGTGGGTAGCGGTGTTCCACGAAGCACCAACGGGGAACCTATTCCACCTTTTGTTTCTATGCGGATACTCAGCGGCAAAAATTCAAAATGCCGCAACCTTTTATTTTTCATTTTGGGGCGGAACGAAGGTGCATCGCAAAAGGTTCAGTGTCCACCGGCGCTGAAGCAAGCCTCAGAAGTCAGCCTCCGTCGAGTGATAACCACGACATTTATCATCATCTTTTCGAAGGGAAAAAAGGGGCATCTGTGAATCTCGGCAATGCGCTCTGAAAATAGAACAGCTGAAGTAGGAAGTAGAAACGAGGCAGAGGGCGGTAGTCGGAGGTCGAGGGGCAAACGGGGGGTGAGCTTATTTTCGCCGTCGGACTTTGCCAATCTTGCGGCCCGCCTCTGCCGAGCCACCTTTGCACAAGGCTACGGCGTGCCAGGGGCTACTCCGAAGGCGTTCTCGAGCAGGCGCCGTGGCTGGGGGCGCCCAGTGAGGATGCGGGAAATTTCTTTTTTCGCTCGGCAGTGTAGGACCACCACGGACGCGCGGGGGCTCCTTCCATGAAGCGAACGGCGGAGATGAAGGTGTCGAGAACGCAAGGGTCCTGCCGGGTGCGGGTTCGATCGCACAAGGCCTGGTAAAGGGAGTGCGGGTTCCGGCTAACCAGGTCCCGCGGTTGTTTGATCCCGATCGATCGCACATCGCGGGCGATCGATGCGCCGACGTTGGGGATTGCTTCGAGGACTGTGGCCAGTCGCGCATGGATCGCCTTGCGTGCGGGCGGTTTCGAACCGGGGCGTCTCCTGGTGGTCACGCGCCTGGTTTTGTTGGCAACGCGTTTCACGCTGAACTCTACACGCCTCACACGAAGGACACAAAGGACACGAAGAGTCATTTCGGAATCCTAAACAATCCCTTGTGCATCGTTGTGACCGTGGTGTGAGACCGTGACTACATGAATGGAAAACACGGCCTGCCCCAGGCGGCGCGACGGAATGTCATCGGGTGATTTCCGCCGCCCCTGCCGGGGCTTTCGCGCTCGTTTACAGGAAACCGGTGGTTTGCACCACCGGCTAATGTCCGATGTCCCTCCGGGACTACGTTTGCAAATCATACTCGAAATGCATAACCCCGGCGGGCAGGCTTGGGAACGAGGAATTGTAGAGGCATGAAAGGCGGACAAAAGAGGTGCGCGGGTGAAGTAACATGGTGTTACGTTTCGTGGGTAGCCCGATGTGCTATCTTGCGGAAGGAGTTCACATCATATGAAAAGAATAAGTTCCGTCATTCTCGTTTTGGTCGCGGGCGTGGTGTTCTTCGCAGGTGCGAAGCAGATTACCGCAGGTCAGCCGAAGGATTCGCGCTCCAAGGATACGATCTTTGCCAACAGCCTCGCTGATGGGGGGCGCATCAGGATGAAGCATTCGCCGATTCTGGGAATGAATGTCGCAATGGCGGTACGGATCGACGGGGTGCCGGCGGGAGTGTTTAGCAAAGGGCACGTCTACGAAAGATACCTCACACCGGGCCGGCACGATTTGTATGTGAGTCAATCCCGCCAGCAGACCGGTTCGTGGCGTGGCACGCTGGATGTGCGGCGAGGGGAGACTTATTCCTTCGTGGTAAAAGTTACTTCGAACCAGGTCGTTTTGCTGCCAAGCCGAATTGATTAGGCGGCGGGCCCGCCCGCCTGCATCGCTGGGCGGAGCACTGCGGGCAGGGAAGGCGGAAGAAGGAGGGAGGAAGGCGGCTTCGCGAATCCGGCCGCGAGATGCGCGGCTGAATCTTTGGTGTAGTGGCAGGCGTGTCGCCTGCGGGGAGGAAGGATTGCAGCCGACACGGCTGCCGCTACACTATGAAGAGAGGCGTTCCCAAGTACAACATGCTGCGACAGTCGCGATCTCGCTGCGCTCGCGAAAAGCTAGAGATCCCTCGACTGCGCTCGGGATGACAGCGGGGCCGCTGCGAGCGAGAGAGTGAGGCGTTCCCAAGTACAACTTGGGAACGAGGAAGCAGAGGGCCATGACGTGGCAGGCGAACCAAGAACAGGATCGCTAAAGGCTGCGCTCTCTTCTAGTTTTTGGCATGAACAAGAAACTGTGGTTCAACTCTTTTGCGAAAGCTGCGGCGCGCGTCACTGGCCGGCCCGGGACCTTCATCTTCGCGCTCGCTGTCATCGTCGTCTGGGCGGTGAGCGGGCCGCTCTACAAGTTCAGCGACACGTGGCAGCTGGTCATCAATACCAGCACCACCATCATTACGTTCCTGATGGTGTTCCTCATCCAAAACACCCAGAACCGGGACAGCGAAGCGATCCAGATCAAACTAGATGAGCTGATTCGCGTGACCAAAGGCGCTCACACCGTCCTGCTCGATCTGGAAGAACTCGACGATCGGCACCTCATGGCGATCAAGAAATGCTACGAGGAGATCGCGATGAAGTCGCGGCAAGCGCTGAAGCACGGGAAAAAGGACACGGGAACTCCGTTCGTTCACATCGAGACGGAGTGAGGGGGGTGGAGGAAGGCGGAGGGAGGAAGGCGGAGGGAGGAAGGCGGAGGGAGGAAGGCGGAGGGAGGAATGGGAAAGGCGCCCGCCTGCATCGCTGGGCGAAGCACTGCGGGCAGGGAGGGAGGAGGGCGCGCGGCGGACAAAAAGAGAGGCACGGGGAAAAGTAACAATGCTGTTACGTTTCGTGGGTGGCCGGATGTGCTATCTTGCGGAAGGAGTTTACATAATATGAAAACAATAAGATCGGTTGTTCTCGTTTTAGTCGCGGCCGTGTTGTTCTTCGCGAGTGCGAAGGATATTACCGCCGGTCAACAGAATTACTCGTATTCCAGGGATACGACCTTCGCCAGTGGGGGGACCCTCAGGATGAAACATTCGCCGGCTCTGGGAATCAACATTCCCCTGGCGGTCCGGATCGACGGGAGGAATGAGGGGGCGTTTACCAAAGGGCACGTCTTCGAAAGGTACCTCGCTCCGGGCCCGCACTACGTGACCGTGGCTCGCCCCAGGCAGCGGTTCGATACGTGGCGTGGCACGATCGACGTGCGGCCAGGACAGACATATTCCTTCGTGGTTAAAGCCACCACGAACGAGATCGTTCTCCTGCCAAGCCGGATTGATGATTAGGCGGGTGGTGGTGGTGACGAAGTACAACTTCGAAGAGAAGTGAGCGTTCCCAAGTACAACTTGGGAACGAGGAGCGAGGGCAAAGCGTTCCCAGTGCAACGCGCCACGGCGAGCAGGCTTGAAAATGAGCCTCGGGATCTCGCTGCGCTCGCGAAAAGTTAGAGGTCCCTCGACTGCGCTCGGGATGGCAGAGGGGTGGATCGCCGAGGCATCACTTGACGGCGGCGATGCTGTTCATGATCGCGGTAATTTCTTCCTGATTGTCCGCCACGCCTTCGCCGCGCAGGATGACCATTACGCCTTGATCCTTTGTCACTTCGACGCTGGTAAGAGTGAGCTTCATGGTGCCGCCATCGCCTTTGGCGTCGACGGTCACCGTGACGACGTTCATGCCGTTCAGGGTTGACTTGCTGTCCTTATAGGAGTCGAAGTCGGGTTTTACTTTCAGCAAGGCAAACGCTTTGTCGTTCGAAGGGCCAAGCATGTCTGGTCTCGTGACGATGACGTTGATGAGCACGTCTTCATCTTCGTTGCTGGCCGTGATCATGTCTCCCGCCACAGCGGCCGTCCAACCTTCCGGAAAGGTGATTGAGGCAAACGGTTTATCCGCGGGAAATTTCAGGGTCTCGGCCAGGGCCGGAGCGGTGAGCGAAAGGGCAAGCAGCAGGCAGGCGATCGATGTTTTCATGTTTGGGTAGATGGACTAGCGGGATCGAGAGTGAATTGCAAATGCGATCATTCCCAAGTGCAACCCACCACGGCGGGCAGGCTTTGGGAATCAGGAATCCACTGAAAGGCGGAAGCGCCCGCCTGCATCGCTGGGCGAAGCACTGCGGGCAGGGAAGGCCTGGGCTGCGCTTAGTCGATGGAAAAACGGTCGGGATAATCGTCTCCCGGACGCTCATCCATTCCCCTGGCTAACAAGGCGGGCAACAGCGAAAGCGCGTGTCGAATACTCAGACGAAATGCTTCGCTGTTATTGAGGCCGGCTGTCGCAGGCAGGGAATCGAATTGGGGTAACGCAAACGCATTACTATCCTCACGAACTCGATTCTGCGCGGAGTTCGCTGAGGATTCTGGTTCGGATGGCGTCGGTGGCATAACGCTCGGCGATCTCGGTGAACTCTTTGCTCGAGGTGTCGATTTTCGCCGTCTTGATCAAGTATTTCACATCTTGCAGGTCAATGCCATTTGCAAAACGCGCGGGGCTGCGCAGCGCGTGCAATTTCATCGCGACGAGATGAAGCGGGCTGGGGACGGCGAGGCTAAGACCATTTCCAATGTCGCATCGGCGGCTGGCTGCCTGGATGGTGGTAAAGGTTCGCGGGTCTGCCAGCATCAAGTCCACCGGGAGCGCTCCTGCCGGGTCGGCGACAAAACGCAGGCGTATGAAATTGGCGGTGCGGTGAAAGGACGCGTAGCCGTGCCGTTGAAAATAGACGAGCCAACGTTCGGAATCGGTCTCGCGCACCAGGAGGTCGACATCGAATGTCGTGCGGAAATAGGAGTAAAGGTTGACGGCGTTTCCGCCCACCAGCACTGCTTCAAGTCCTTCGGCCGCAGCGCTTGCTGCCAGAGCGATGGTGTCCGGATTCGCCATGCGGGACATCATTCCGCAGCGGTTCGCGCTCCGCAATGAAGAACCGGGTGGGAATGCTTCTTACTTCGGGCGCGTCCCGGCCGCTTCCATCGGGTTTTCATTTCGGGCGACGCGCGCTTCTTCCAGATCGTCGGTTTTCCGCCAAAACCGCGCGAAGGTTGTGCCGTCGTCCTTCTTCGATTTGATGCGGTCCATGAGGTTGGATAGCCAGGCGGGCGGCGTTTCGGGATTGTACTGAGGGAGGACGAGGCTGGCGTTGAGCAGGGTTTTCAAGAAGATGAAGGCGCCGAAAAAATTCCGGTGAGCGCCGGTGAACACGACGGCCGCCATGCCACCAATGATGGTGAGGTGAATGACAATGACGCGGCCGAGGGTTTGCTGACCCAGCCGTTCCAGCCAGGCGAACGACCGCGCCCTGAGCCAGATGAGATCCATCAGGAAATCGGCGATCTGGAACACCAGGATGCCGATCAACCCGGCGAGCAGATGGTTGCGATCGATCTTTGCTTCCGGGGTCAGGTTTTTAGAGATCAACATCCAGCCCAGGACAGCGAGGAAAACTCCGTGCGCCAAAGTGAAGACCAGCGCAGGAACAAGGAAGGCAGTGAAATAAGTGGAGCCGCTGGTGCTTGTTGTCTGTGGGGCGTGGCCCTGGGGCGCTTGATAATACCAATGTCCCTGGCTTGGCCGGATGCGCCGATGCAGGACGATCCGCCCGGCGACGAGCAAAGTGCCAATCAGCGTCTCGAGCCAAAAGACTACGAGGGTGGTGCCCGCCGACCAGTCGCCCAGGAACCAACCGGCGGCCGGAACGGCGTTGAGTCCGAGGGCGGTGATGAGCGCGCGAATGCGCATCGCTAACTCTGCAGCAGCACGAATCCTGTCTGGGCAGTGACGAGGAGGTTTACGAGGCCATGCAACCAGATGGTGAGGAGGGTTGAGTTTGTCATCGCCCGCGCGGCGCCAAGAACAAGTCCCAACCCAAAGACGATGGCGATCCCATCCCAATCGTCCCGCACATGGGTCGCGGCCCAGAGAACCGCGGTCACGACAGCGGCGCCGAGCCCGCCCAGGCGAGATGCCGCGATTCCCTTGAAGATGAAACCGCGAAAGCAAATCTCTTCAAAGATCGGCGCGGCGATTACGAATGCGAGCCAGGCGACCCATCGCGGAGAGGCGCTGGCATACGCCGCCAGCATGAATTCCGTCACTATCGATACACCCAGTAGTAGTAGGATCGCATCGCTCAGCAGACAAAAGCCGAGGGTGATAAGACTCCAGCGCAATACTTGTTTCAAGGGAGGCGGCCTCAGTCCCAGATAGTCCTTCAGGTTCGAACCCCGTTTTAGCTTCACGAGGCCGATGATGAGTGGAACGCAGACGAGCAGAGTCGCAAAAGCGCAGACGGAGAGGAACGTGCCGTCGAATCTCAGATTCATGAACGCGACCTCTGCCTTTTCGCGAGGGAGTTGCCTCATCGGGAAGGAGAAAATCAACATGACGACCAGTTCCACGAACAGGAATGCGATCGCGATCAGGACACTCCAGGCGAGGGTTGCGACCGGACCCCACACGGGGAAGCTCCTTTGGTCTCCGGGCCGTTGGGGCTCAACTGGGGGCGGGGAGGCTTGTGGATCCATGAGCGGTTAGATTGCGCGAAAACTTGGTCGCGACGCGAGCGGGCAATGATGTCGGAGCTCAGTTCCCACGACAAGGGAGTTCAACGAAGCTGCGCTCGTGTCCGGCGGGAATGCCTCACACAAAGGACACAAGGGGCCACGAAGGCTCACTCAATAAATCTCTACATCCTTTGTGTGCCTTGGTGCCCGTTGTGCGAAGTCTTCACCCGGCCGACCTGAGTTCCTCGATCGTGCGCAGATGATGATCGTCGTGCTCGGCCACGAAGAAGCAAAGGTCGACGATGGACATCGGCTGTCGCAGCCGCGGGTGCAGCGCGGTGCGCGCAAGCTCGGCCGGGCTCATCCGCGCGATTCGTTCCACGATGCGGTGGCGGGTGGCGCTGAAGCCGGCGAGTATGTCCGAGATCGGGCGATCGTTATGGCCGGCTTCGTGGGTCTTGCGATTCTCGAGATCGGCGGGGTGCAACTCTTCCGCGCCCGCACCGTAATCATCGAGGCGCTGGTCCCAAAGCGATTCGAGATCGAAGAGGTGTCCGGCATTTTCCTGGATCGACCATTTGCCGTCCGGCCGATGCGTCAGGATTTCGGCAGGCAATCCTCGAACAGCATCGGCGAGGCGTTCGGGTGCGCGCCTGAGCCGCTCCAGAAGTTCGGGAGCGGCCTCCGCGCCGAGGCCCAGCTCAAACTTGCGGTCGAACCAGCGTCGTGGCGTCGTCATTCCACAAACCAATCGGGGGGGCCGGGTTAGTCAACAAGTCTCGCGAGTTGGCCAGTCCGCCGCAGGCGTGCCTCAGCCCCCTCAAGAGATATTGAGTGAGCCCTGCCGCTTTTCGCCCCAGTCCGAGCCTTCGTCGAAGGGGATTGTCTCCTCGATCTCGCCGAGGGCGCTGACGATCCGGATTTCACCCCGGCGCAGCGCGGTTCGGCTCGCGGCGTAATGGATGGCCTGTTCGCGCTCGCTGAAGTAGGGCTCGAGGCCTTGTTCCGCGAAGACTTTCCAACCGCCGAAGTGCTCTCTTATCTCAATGATCGTTTGCATAGCGTGTGACCTTTCCAGTCTGGACAAATGCATACGTCGATCAGGAGAAGATGACGCCGGCCCTACCAAGCCGTGACGGCTATTGCAGCATTAATCGTGCGGAATCCCGGATGGAAAGTGACGGGCTGAAGGGAGCAAGGGGAGGTGGATCGAGCGCAGAGCCTGTCCTGAGCGAAGTCGAATAGGCCGCTCGATGCCAAGGATAATGGCCCAAAATGCTTTGGGGCATGACAAACATCGCCCGCGGAGCGGACGATCCACCTTTCCCGCAAGCGTGCGCCAAGAAAACCGAGAAAAGGCTCTACTTTGCCGCGCGAAACGGATAAAAGCTGATTTGCAGCCCGCTAGCGTGGGACCGGCGTCTTGAGTGAAGGACTTCAGAACCTTCGAAACGGGCTCGCAATGGGAGGATCAAGGCCATGGTGAAGAAAATGTTCGGTCATTTGATGTTGTCAGTAATTTTACTTTTTCTCCTGCCGTCCCAGAGCGGCAGTGCTCAAAGCGCTCCGGGAGGTATGAGCTCGGGGCCCGATATCATCACGGGAGAGGTGGGGCCGTATGAAGGATTCGCACACGTTGGAAGTGCCGGAACGCAGGTTGGCTTGTCCATGTGGACGACCATTTGCAATGCAGGAAACGCGCCCGTGGATGTCTTTGCAATGCCAGCAACCAATCATGCCATCATACCGCAAAATCTTTATCGAATGAGCGGTGGAGCAGGCAACGACGATCGCTTTGAGCAAATCGGTCATTCCTGGGTGAAGCATATGTTTGCCGCGGCCAAGATGAACGATTGCGGATTTGGCTGCACCAATACAGGCACGCCGACTCAGCTCGGCGTGGGCTGCTCCGATGTATATGCGGCCTTTCAAAATGCGGAGCAAACCGACCTGTCTTCCCGGGCCTGGGTGAATCCGTTTACCGGCGTCTTTCAATCCAATTCAAATGTCCACTTCGGCCACGTTCACACCGGTACATCCCACCGGCTTCTAGTCGAGAGCAACGACCTGAACACGGCGATGAATCCTGGCGCGACCTATTACGCCGAAGTGCAGTACCTCAGCCCGCACGAGTACGCCTGGTGTCAGACCCATCCTGGGGAATGCAACATGTACAACAATGTCTCCTACCGGCGGGTAAATATTTCGGGCACGACAAGTTTCACCCTTACGCCCGCGGCTCCCTCGGTCCTCATGTCCCCGGCCGTCACTGCCTGGTCCGGGGCGACCATTAACCCGATCGAGCCCGAGCCGGGGGTCGATGGCCGCGCCTTCATCGCCTACAAGGTGACGAATCCGTCCGCCGGCGTCTGGCATTATGAATACGCGCTCTATAACATGAATCTGGACCGCGCGATCCAGTCCTTCAGCCTGCCCCTGGGATGCGGAGTCACGGTGAGCAACGTGGGATTTCATGCCCCGCCCAATCATCCTGGATTTCCCAACGACGGAACCTTGGGGAACGCGGGCTTTAGCAACGCGGCCTGGACTTCGACGCAGAACGCCGGCGCGTTGAGTTGGGGCTCGGAGACCTTCGCGCAGAACCAGAACGCGAACGCGATTCGTTGGGGCACGCTGTACAATTTCCGTTTCGATTCCAACCGCCCGCCGCGGGCGATGAATGCGCTGATCGGTTTCTTCAAGACCGGCTCGCCCGTGGTCGTTGGAATTGAGGGCCCGACTCCGTGCGATCCGACCCCCACGCCGACACCGACTCCGCTTCCGCCGGGAACGGCCCAGCCGGTTAACCTGTCGACGCGGATGCGGGTCCAGAGCGGTGATAACGTAGGCATCGGCGGGTTCATCATCACGGGAACGGCGCCGAAACATGCGCTTCTCCGGGCCATCGGCCCTTCGCTGGCTTACTCGGGTCTCTCCAATGCGCTGCCTGATCCCACCATGGAACTGCACGGCCCGGGCGGGTTTATCACGATGACAAACGATAACTGGCGCGACGACGCCGCGCAGGAGGCGGTGATCCTGGCTACCGGCATCGCGCCGAATAACAATCTGGAAGCAGCGATTGACCGGACGTTGGATCCAGGCGCTTACACGGCGATCGTTAGAAACGCGAATAACTCCCTGGGCGTCGGCTTGGTGGAAGTTTACGATCTCAACACGGACGCTCTTTCAAAGCTGGCCAACATCAGCACCCGCGCCTTTGTTGGCACGGGCGACAGCATCATGATCGCGGGCTTCATTATCGGGAGCCATAGCGGCAACGTCCGGATCGCCGTGCGCGGTATCGGCCCGAGCCTGGCCGGGCTGGGCGTGCCTGAGGTTCTGGCCAATCCCACGCTGGAACTGCGCGACAACAACGGCGCGCTCCTCATGGGCAATAACGACTGGCAGGATGACTCGGCTCAAGCCGCGGAGCTGACCGCCGCGGGGCTTGCCCCGACCAACCAATTGGAGTCGGGCATCGTGCTGATCGTGCCGCCTGGCGCCTACACCGTGTTACTCAAAGGTCTCAACGACGCCACGGGCAACGGGTTGGTGGAAGTCTATGATCTCGGGGCGCCGTAGAGGCCTGCTAAAGAAAAAATGAGCAAGGGCGACTAAAGCCATGTTGAAAGGACTGATCGGTTATTTCACGCTTCCGCTGCTTTTGCTTTTAGCGGTGCTTTCGCGAGGCGGCGGGACTCAGAGTGCTCCGCAAGGTTTTGTCTCAGGACCTGATGTCATTACGGGAGACATGCACGATTTGGGCCACTATGGAAATAGCGGAACCCAGGCTGGCCTGGCGATAGGAATAACCTCTTGCAATGCCGGAAACCAGCCGGCGCATTTCGTTGCGATGCCCAGCACAAACCATCCTGTGGTGGCGCACAATCTCTATCGAATGAGCGGGGGAACAGGCAATGCCGATCGCTTTGAGCAAATTGGCCAATCGTGGGTCAAGCATACCTACGGCGCAAAACCAGCCAACGACTGCGGCTTTGGCTGTACCGATCCGGGGACCGGCACGCTTCTTGGCGTAGGTTGCTCCGATACTTATTTCGCCTCTCAAAGTGCGGCGCAGCAAGACCTGGGTTCGCGTGCCTGGATAAACCCGTTTACCGGCGTCTTCTCACAATCCGCCAGGGACCACACGGCTCACGTCCATACTGAAACATCGCACTTGATCCTGATGGAAAGAAGCGAGCTGGAACCCGCGAACAATCCGGGCGCGACGTATTACGCTGAAGTGCAATATATCGTTCCAGATGAGGGTTCCTGGTGCCAGGCCCACCCCGGGGAATGCAATATGTACAACAATGCGTCCCACCGTCGTTACAATGTTGCCGCAGGTGTTCAGAATTTTGTGTTTTCGGCCGTTGGAGAGACGGTGCGAACGAGCCCGGCGCTCGAGGCCTGGACTGGCGCGACTATCAATCCGATCGAGCCCGCGCCTGGAATCGATGGCCGCGCCTTCGTTGCTTACAAGGTGACGAACCCATCCGCCGGAGTCTGGCACTACGAGTATGCGATCTATAACCAAAATCTCGATCGCGCTATCCAATCCTTCAGTCTGCCCCTGGGCTGTGGAATCACGGTGAGCAACGTGGGGTTCCATGCTCCGCTCAATCATCCCGGATTTCCCAACGACGGCACGCAGGGCAGCGCGGGGTTCAGCAACGCGGCCTGGGCCTCGAATCAAACCTCCGACGCCCTAAGCTGGAACACGGAGACCTTTGCCCAAAACCAGAATGCGAATGCCATTCGTTGGGGCACTCTGTATAATTTCCGTTTTGATTCCGACCGTCCGCCCCACGGTGCGAATGCGACGATCGGCTTCTTCACGACGGGGACGCCCATCACCGTTGGGGTCCAGGGCCCGATGCCCTGCAATGCGACGCCCTCGCCCACCGCCACCCCTTCCCCCACACCGCCGGGCACCGCGCAGGCCATCAATCTCTCAACTCGAATGCGAGTTCAGACCGGTGATCAGGCTGGCATTGGCGGGTTCATCATCACGGGCACTGCTCCGAAACATGTTCTCCTCCGTGCTATTGGACCTTCCCTGGCCCCGGGCGTCCCGAATGCGCTGGCTGATCCGGTGCTGGCGTTGCACGATGAAGCCGCATTTGTCATGCGGACAAATGATAACTGGCGGGACGACCCCGTGCAGGAGGCGGCGATCCTGGCCACGGGCCTCCAGCCGACCAACAATCTCGAATCAGCGATCGATGCGACCTTGAATCCCAGCGCCTATACCGCAATCGTGCGCGGCAATGGCAACACTTCGGGTATCGGTTTGGTTGAATTGTACGACCTCAATCCGGACGCTCTTTCGAAGCTGGCCAATATCAGTACGCGAGCGTCTGTTGGCACGGGCGACAACACCGTGATCGCCGGCTTCATCCTCGGCAGCCATAGCGATGACGATAGAATCGTCGTGCGTGGCATTGGTCCCAGCCTCACTGCCTTGGGTGTGCCTAGCGCCCTGGCAGATCCCACGCTGGAGCTGCGCGACAATAACGGAGCGCTCCTGATGGCGAATAACGACTGGCAGGATGATCCCGTGCAAGCGGCGGAATTGACCGCGGCGGGCCTGGCGCCCACAAATCCCCTCGAGTCTGGCATATCCACGACGCGGCCCGCGGGTGTTTATACCGCTCTGCTCTCGGGAGTAAACACCGGCACTGGCATCGGCTTGGTGGAAATCTACGATCTCGGGACGCCGTAGCGAATGATTAGCCTTTGCTACGATAGTCGCGCGGCCGAGGTGGATCGAGCGCGGAGCCTGTCCTGAGCGAAGTCGAATGGGCCGCTCGATGCCTAATAATGGCACCCGAATGCTTTCGGGGCGAAAAAACATCGCCCGCGGAGCGGCCGATCCACCTTGCGCAATCTCGTTTCAGCCGGGATTGCGAACTCGGGTCACAGCAACCGAACCGCCGTGACGGCGATGCGGCCCCCAAAACAAATGTCCACGTCGGCTCCCGGCGTGCGGAGCCGGAGCTGGTAATCGCCGGCGTGATAGAGGCCGGTCTCTTCGTCGTGCCGATAGTTGAGAGGCAGAGGCTTTGGATCGAGCTGACACCAGACCACTTCCGGTTTATCGGCGCCGGGGGGAAGGATCGGCAGGTTCACGTTGTAAAAAAGCCCGGGCTCAACCGGTCTGGCCAGGATGTCGGCGAGGATGGGAGTGACCCAGTCCGTCGCCCGCGCCCAATCGTATTCGATTCCTTTTTTGCGATATTGCGATACGGCCACGCCGGGCCAGCCATGGAGCACCGCCTCCCGCACGGCCGCTACCGTGCCCGAGTAATGGACGTCGGCGCCCAGATTTCCGCCGTGATTGATTCCGCTGAGCACCCATTTTGCGTCCGGAACCAGCGTCATCAATCCAAGGCGGGTGCAATCGGCCGGCGTGCCATGGATCGCGAAACGCTTCTCGCCGCGCGGCTCGATCCGGACGCCCTCGTGCCAGGTCACGGCATGGCTCACGCCCGATTGCGGACCGGCCGGAGCCACGACGATCGGGTCGCCGAGGGCGCGGGCGGCGTTCAACAACGCCTCGATCCCCGGCGCGTCGATGCCATCGTCATTGGTAAGGAGAAGTTGCATAAATGAGGCTGATCTCTCCTTCGCAATGTAACGTCGGTGTGACAAGTTGTTGAAGGTTTATTCACACGGGCGAATCGACATCGGGGCTGCGTTCGGAACGGCGGGCGGCTCGATGACATGAGTCCGGGTAGAGCGCGCGTCTCGCGTGCGGGCGACTCCGAAAGCATTCGCGAGTCGCGAACTTTTCGAAGTGTCCCGCCACATGCAAGTGATCGCGTCATGGCAAGATTGTTTCGGCGAGACGCCGAAACCAGCACGCGAGACGCATGCGCTACCCAGGCTACCGGATGGCGAAGCGTGAACCGCTTCGCCGATTCAAGGCCGGGCCAGCCGCGCGCGCACTTTCGGGCTGGCTAACTCGCGCAGCGCGTCTTTGCCGACCCATCGGCACGATGCTTCTTTCGACAGCGCCAGACGTTTGGCCACCGCCCGTGCAGCCAGGTTGAGCGCCGGGTCGCGTTTGCCGATGCAGCGAAGGGCCCAGTTCGCGCCCTTCTTGACGAAGTTGCGCTCGTCCTGCGCGCCCTGCTCGATGAGAGGCAGGAAGGCGAGGAACCGCGGGCCGGGAGCGGCTTTATCGTGGACAACCAGCGAAGCCATCAGCGCGAAACCGGCGCGCTTAACGAACTCTCGAGGCGAGGCCGGCCATTGGACCGCTTTCTTCCACGCGAACGGCGTCCGGTCGAAGAGGTGGAAGCAGAGAGTGTCGCAGATGCCCCAATTATCGAAGTCGCGACACCAGCGATCCATTTGTGCGGACGTAACGCGAGCCGGCTCGTCGACAAACGATGTCAGCATCCGGGCCTCGTAGCAGCCCGTCTTCCATAAAGCGGCGGCGAGCTCATGATTCCGCCCAAGTTGCTTGCCCAGCAAGCGTATGTCGGCCACTGAAACGCCCAGCGCGTGATCCGACGGGATGCCGTACCGCGCCATGCCCTCGAGAGTGCGCCTGGTAGCATGCCGTTTCAGCCACGTGAGCGCGGACTGGACTTCATCTTCGACCGAGCTTTCCGGTTTCGTCCTGGCCGGCTTTGCGGAGGTGCGCTTCTTTGGGCGCGGCATGCGTGATTGTCCCTGCCGCCCGAGCGATTCAGGCGACACTCAGGTTCAGCGTCAGTCCGAGCGTATTCGACAGGTCGATAAACCGGGCGGCGTCCAACTCCTCCGGCCAGACAATCCCCGGCTTCGTTTTTCCCTCGGTCAGTTGCAGCGCGCCGGCCGCGGCGGCATAGGCTACCGACACGTTGGCCGTGCCGAATAGCTCGAGCGCCTTCGCGGCTTCGTCGAAGAAAACGCCTGTCACGATGAGAATGGTCTTATCCTTCCCGCCGGCCGTCCCTTTGATCAGGATGTGGGCCTTGGTATCGGCGATGTACGGCACCAGGTTTTTCTGGACCGCCGGATCGAGCACCGCGACCTGCACGGGCCGCGGTACCAGTGCCATGAGCACATCGATCGCTTTCACTTTACCTCCTTCCACCTCAACGACCCGGTCCGGGGTGAATCCGGTGGCGAAGAGTGTGGCGATCGCCGGCTCGAATGGGAATTTGTAACAGCAATACTGGATGCCTTTCCCGATCGTCAACGGCAGGCTGTATTGTTCGTCGTGGGCGTGGTGCGTGAGCTGGATTTCCCCGAGGTTACCCCCGAAATCATAAGTCTCCGGTTCATGGAACACCGGCATGTGCTCGTGTTTGCCATCGTGGAAAAGGCACGGCGGATCGCAGTAGTCGAAATATTGCTGCTCCGGACTCCAGCTTGGCGTCCAGGTTTTGACCATTTCCTTCTGGGCCGGAATGTGGAAGCCGCACCGGATCTCGATCCGCTCGACGGTATCGAGCTCCTCGCAGTACCGGCGGCAGATGACGTTCAACACTCCGGGACTCGCTCCGCAACCCAGCAGCGCCGTGCGTCCCGCGGCGACGAACCGGTCGGCCAGATCGAGAGGCTGACCCTTGATCAATTGGGCGAGATGTTCCGGGCACGCGGCGGTGTTTACATAGTGAGCGCCCAGGGCCAGAGCGGCTTCCATGACCTGCACCGAGATGAACGACGGCGTAAGGTCGACGACCACTTCCACCGTCCCGAGCGCTTCGCGCGCGGCCCGGACGATCGTGTCGGGTTGCCGCGCGTCGAACTGCGCGGCCAGAACTTTTGGGCTGCCAATCCGGTCGCGCACCGCCGCGGCATCGGCGAGGTCGCGGGTCCCGAGCAGAACGCGGTTTACTCCCGGTTGCCGGGCGAGAATTGCGGCACAGGGCGCGCCTTGCGCTCCCGCCCCGACGATCAGGATGTTAGTCAGAACGACTCCTTTTCTTCGGGCCGCCCAATGGGCGCACAGTTCTTCTCAGCCGGCATCTTGCGCGCAGTTTCTAGTTTCAGCGCTTTAGCTGTCAAGCGGTTTGCCTAACTGGCCGAGACCACGCAAAACGAGCGCGATCATTTCCGGCAAATTCGTTGTGGTGAAAAGGCGCTCGTTCTCCTTGGCGTCGAGGCCGTTGTTCAGTCCAGCGACGCCGAATTTCTCGAACTCCGCCGTCAGCGCTTGGTAATCGATCGGCTCGCCACTGGCGGCCGGAACCTGGGAATTGTAGAGCTCGATGGCGGCGCGGAGCGGTGGGTCGGCGGCTTGGTAATCCAGGGTGAGGGCCGCGGGTTTGTTTCCACGAAGTGCTTCGATCACGGCGTCCGCGCCGCCACCAAAGGCGCCGATGAGATACACCGGCTTGCCGGCGCGCAAGGCGAGCAGCGCTTCCTCGGCGATGCCGGGATACCTGCCAAGTCCGCGCGCCTGACCGCCGAGCAAAAGGCGGGCATGAATTTCCGCGTTCATCTGCTCGCGCATCGCGGTGAGGCTGCGCGCCCAGGCTGCGCGGTTTTCCGGTGTCGTCGGAAGGAGTTGCTCTTTCGAGGTGATGCCGGCCGGATCGAGGCCGAGATTCGCGGGGGGTGGTATCGGATGGAAGCAGGCGGTGTTCTTCAACCGCGCGCGCTGAGCGACGTCGAGGTCGAGATGGATGGGCCAGGCGAGATACGATTGGATGGCCTCCACGGCTTCGCCTGAGATCGCGCGATAGGCGGTGAGCAATTCGAAGAGGACCTCGGTGAAGCCGCCTTGGCGCAGGTCGCCGCCATAGGCCAGCGTCGCTCCCGCCGCCAAAAGGAAGCGCGCAAACTCCGTTGCCGCATCGCGCAGATGCGCCTGACCGAAGCCACGCATCGGCAAATCGGCGCTGTCCGAAATCGAAAGCCCAACGCGCCAGCCAGCGGCCGCTTTTTCCAGCTCCTGGCCCGCCAGGGAGGGCCTCGCAAAAAGCAGGGTGGGGGTGGTCAACCGAAGGTTCGGGTCGAGTTCGGTGAGCAAATCGAGTTCCTGTTTGGCGAGCGGCGGATCCGGATAAACAAAGAACGGGACTTTGTCGCTCTCCGCCCGCAAGGCGAGGCAGGTCAGCAATTCGGGCGCCCGCGGCAGTGCGCGCACCGTGGCCGGCACGCCAAATAGTTTTTTGAGATCGTCGAAGTGCTGTTGGAAATATTCCGTGCGCAGCACTTCGCGCAGCACGAGCCCGACGACCGCTTCCAGGCGCGCCGGCTCTTCCGCTCGCCAGCGGATGGTCGGCACATTGCCGATGTAAGGAAACGACCGCGCCTCGCCTTCCTCGATCGCATGAATGACGACCACGGGCCGTCCATGCCGCTTCGCCCGGATGACTTCGTGCTGGCACCAAACCCGCGACGCGTACGCATCGGTCTGCACGACGGCAAACGCAGCGGTGTCGATCCCGGCATTGATCTCAGCTTCGAAACCAAATCCCGCCGCGATGTCGATCGCGTCGAAGAACGTGTCCAGCGCGAGATTCTCGTGAATGTAATCGCGCAGCACGATGGCCGTCTTCTCGCCGTCCGCTTTGGCGTGGCTGATGAAGAGGCGCATCTTCGGCGGACTTGCGCCGGCGGCCTCCTTTGCTTCGATGGTTGCCAGAGTCGGACGCTGGGTCAGCAGGCGGCCGAGTTCGTTGGTGAGCCGGTTGAGCAGAAAACCGGGACCGGCTTCAGGCCTGTGACCTTGCAGGCGAATGAAGTTTACCGCGCCGATCTGCGAACTCAGTTGATACGCGGTGTCGTCGAAGGCGACCGGAAAAAGCCGGTGCCGCTCTGGCGCGGCCCCCGTCTGTTGCCAAAGCTCCTCGACGTACCTATCCCAGCCTTCGGCGATCACCATCTCCGGATCGACCAGCACAATGATTGCGGTGTGCCGAGCCGCATCGACGGCGATGGGTGGTGGCGCATTTCCCTTAATGACGGCCGCGGAGCGAAAGAAAACGGGAATGCCGAGCCCGCGAGCATTCGTCCGCCCCGGGTCGCGCGAAAAGTGCGCATAGATGTTCTCCGAAAGCTCTTGCCCGCGCGCGAACGCCGGATGCCAGACGACGTAGATCATCAGCTGCGGCTGATACTCGCTCGGGGCCAGTGTTTCCTCACTCATCCTGCCCAGTCTAAAATAGAGCGACACCCCGGGGCAAACCTCGATTGCGGGGAGTTCGGGCCGAGGAGGCGGATAGGGCGGAAAGCGGGGGCGAAAAAAATCTAAAAAAAAGCTTGCAGGCGAGGTGGTGTTATAGTCAACTACATCACTATATGAAGCAGAACACCCAACCGGAGCGATCATCCCTCGCACTTTTCTCGTAAGGGCGATCAGGAAGACAGGATGGACCATGAATGGAACGATAGTCAGCCGATCTACCGCCAGCTTCGCGACCAGAGCGTGCACATGATTCTCGACGGCGTGCTCAAAGAAGGCGATCCGCTCCCGTCGGTGCGCAACGTCGCGGCCGAATTTCGGGTCAACCCGCTCACGGTTCTCAAGGCCTACCAACAACTCGCCGATGAGGAACTGGTCGAGAAAAAGCGCGGTCTCGGCATGTTCGTCAGAGTCGGCGCGCGGGATCTCCTGCTCTCGGGCGAGCGCCAGAAGTTTCTTTCGGAAGAATGGCCCAGGGTCGCCGCCACCATTGAGCGGCTCGGCCTGAAACCACAGGAACTGCTCGACGCCATCGCAACCGGCCGGTCGAAGACAAAGGGGGCGCGTTAACCATGGCCTGCATTGAAGCACGCGGCCTCCGCAAGGCCTTCGGCACAACCGTCGCGCTGGATGGCGTCAATTTGCGGGTCGAAGAGGGCCGCATCCTCGGACTCATCGGACCAAACGGCGCCGGCAAAAGCACCGCGCTCAACGCGATTCTCGGCCTCACCCCATTCGAGGGAGAACTGCGAGTGCTCGGGCGCAACCCCTGGACCGAGCGCGATCAACTCATGCGCGATGTCTGCTTCATTGCCGACGTCGCCGTGCTCCCGCGCTGGATGCGGGTTTCGCAGGCGCTTGATTACGTCGCCGGCGTGCATCCGCGCTTTGATCGCGCGAAAGCGGAGGGTTTCCTGGCGAAAACCGAGATCAAGCGCGCGAGCAAGGTCCGGCAATTGTCCAAAGGCATGGTGGCCCAGCTGCACCTTGCGCTGGTCATGGCGATCGACGCGAGGTTGCTGGTGCTGGATGAGCCGACGCTCGGTCTTGACCTCCTTTTCCGGAAACAATTCTACGATTCGCTCCTGAACGACTACTTCGATCGCAGCCGCACCATCGTCGTCACAACGCATCAGGTGGAAGAGATCCAGAACGTCATCACCGATCTCATGTTCATCAACCACGGCCGCATCGTGCTGGAGTGCAGCATGGAGCAATTCGAATCGCGTTATGCGGAAGTGATGGTGCATCCCGATCATCTCGCCGCGGCCCAGGAGCTCAACCCGATTTACACGCGCCAGTTGTTCGGTCGAAGCATCCTGATCTTCGACAACGTCGATCGCGAGCGACTCGCCGCTCTTGGCGATGTGCGCACGCCCGGCATCGCCGACTTGTTCGTCGCGATCATGGGCAACAAGGCCGGCACGGCAGGAGGAGCCTCTAAATGAATACTGAATCAAGCCCCGCGCCGGAATCTGTCGGGCAGCCAATCACACCCGCTCCATTTTACCCGACCCGGCCATTCTTCTGGTCCGTGCGGCGCGAAATCTGGGAGAACCGCTCGATCTACCTCGCGCCGCTGATCGCCGCCGGCGTCGTGCTGTTTGGCTTCGGGATCACGGCATTCAGCCTGCCGCGGCTCCGGCTCAACGCGCTGGCGCTCGAGCCCACCCGAATGCGAGCGGCAATCGAGGCGCCGTACGACATCGCGGCGATGATGATCATGTTCACCGCGTTCATCGTCGGCGTGTTCTACTGTCTCGATGCGCTCCATGGCGAACGCCGCGATCGCAGCATCCTCTTTTGGAAATCGCTGCCTGTGTCGGATCACACGACCGTTCTCTCGAAGGCGATCGTTCCCCTCGCGATCCTGCCGCTGCTTAGCTTCGCGATCATTATCGCCACGCAATTCCTCATGCTCTTAATCAGCACGGTCGCTCTTCTGCCGAGCGGTCTTGCGGGCACCACCTGGAAACTGCTGCCATGGTTTCAGCTCTCGATCATTCTTTTCTACGGTCTCGTGACGACGGCGCTGTGGCAGGCGCCCGTCTTTGGATGGCTGCTGCTGGTCTCCGGCTACGTACGGCGCGTGACTTTTCTCTGGGCCGTGCTCCCGTGGCTCGCGGTCGCCGCGATTGAGAGGATCGTCTTCAACACGGCTTACTTCGCCCAGATGCTTGGCCGGCGCGTGGGCGGGGGCTTTGAAGAGGCGTTCGTCGTGGTGAAGTATCCGAAAGGCACGCACGTCCCCTTGGTCGATCGGCTTACGCAACTCGACCCGCTGAAATTCCTCAGCAGCCCCGGCCTTTGGATCGGGCTGATCATCGCCGCGGCCTTTCTCTTCGCCACAGTCCGCCTGCGCCGTTATCGCGGCCCGCTCTAGTTCAAATGGATATCCAACTCACGCACACAAAATGAGAGTCACCATCACAGCTTCAATTCGCCTTCTCTTCGTCCTCACCTTGGTCGCCATCTCCGTCGTCGCGCAAACCGGACTCATCTCGGCTTCGGCGCCCTCGCCGACCGAAGTTCGGAAAACACGCGTTCCGGGGACCGGCTTTTCGAAAGATTGCAGCATGCTGGAAAGTTCGCGACTTGCGAATGGTTTCGGAGTCGCTCGCGCGCGAATCGTGTGCGCTCCTCGCGGTCCAGAACGTCACGCTCTGACTTACCGCGCGCCTTAATAATCACGCGCACAAAGAGGAACTGCAAAATGATGAATCTTCGTCTCGCCCTGCGGCAACTGATCCGGTCGCCCGGCTTCACTCTGCTCGCCATTGTCACGCTCGGGCTCGGGATTGGCGCGAACACCGGGATGTTCAGCATCCTGAATTCGATCCTGCTCAAACCGTTGCCGTACCCGCAAAGCGAACAGTTGGATCGCATCGACCGCGCGACGGCGCAGAACCCAGTCGGTCGTGTGTCGCCCGCCGACTTCCTCGACCTGCAACGTGAGATGCGCGCCTATGGCGAGATCGCCGCCTACACCCTGGGCGACACAAGCCTGTCGGAACCTGGCCAACCCGCCGAGGTTGTCCGCGCTCTTCGCGCCACTGCGAATCTCTTCTCCACGCTTCGGGTTCAACCTCAACTCGGCCGCGACTTCCTGCCGCGTGAAGAATTGGCGGGTAACGACCGCGTGCTGATCATCAGTCAACGTTGCTGGCAGAATCGCTTCGGCGGCGGAACGGACGTGATCGGCCGCACCTTGCGAGTCGATGGGGAACCACACGAAATCGTGGGCGTGCTGCCCGCCTCCTTTAACGACTGGCGACACTTCGGCCCCTACGACTTCTTTCGCCCGCTCGCGCTCGATCAACAGAAATCCGGCGATCGGCGCACGACCAATCTCCGACTCATCGGCCGCCGCTCCGAGAGGCTCACGCGCAACGAGAGTGAGGGTTTCATCGCCAACTTCGGAGCGCGTCTCGCCGCTGACTTTCCGGAGGTCAATGCCGGGAGCACGTGGCGCACGATTCCGCTGAACGAGACCGTCATGGGGAAGAGCGGCCGTGCCATGGTCGCGATGCTCATTGGGCTTTCCGGGTTCGTCCTGCTGATCGGCTGCTCGAACCTCGCCAATCTCATCCTCGCTCGCACCATGGCCCGGGCGCGGGAGTTCGCGGTCCGTGCCGCCCTCGGCGCTTCGCGCATGCAGTTGCTTCGTCCTTTAATCGCCGAATCGCTCCTGCTCGCACTGGCCGGCGCCGCCTTCTCGATCGTCGTCGCCGGATGGGTCACCGATTGGCTCTCCTTCAAGAGCGCCGGAGACAACGGTGAACGCATCGTCTTCGTCTTTGACTGGCTTGTCTTCGCCTGGGCGCTCGGCGCCGCGCTCATCACTGCTGTCGTGTTCGGTCTGGCGCCGGCGCTGTTCGCGTTGCGGCTCAACGTCAACGAGACCCTGAAGAGCAGCGGACGCGGCATGACTGGGGGTCGCGGCCATCGACGCTTCCGTCAGGCGCTCATCGTCGGGCAGTTTGCGCTGGCGATGATCCTGCTAACGGGAGCCGCGCTGTTCGTTCGCGGGCTCAATGACCTGAATAACAGCCGCGAAGGCTGGCGCTCGGAGCACGTGGTCACCGGCACAGTCGTGCTCCCCGCCGCCGCCTACAGCGACCCCGCGAAAATCGCCAGCTTTCATCGTCTCACCTTGGAAAGGCTACAGGGGCTGCCCGGCGTTGCGTCCGCCAGCATCTCGTCCTTCACCCCCTTCTTTAACTGGGCTGACATCCGGAAGTACATCGTGGCCGGACGCGAGCTTCCGAAGCCCGGGCAGGAACCTGCCGCCGTCGTCAATAGCATCAGTCCTCGCTACTTCGAGGTTTACCAGACGCGTCTGCTCGGTGGCCGCACCTTCAACGAGAGTGACATCCTCACCTCGCCGAAGGTGTTCATCATCAGCCAGTCCACCGCAACGGCACTCTTCGGTAAGGAAGACCCGATCGGCCGCCGGATTGCACAAACCGGCATCGGCGATCCGCAATGGGGCGAGATCGTCGGCATCGCAGCCGATGTGAAATCCATGATGCCGGATCCGGGCCCGGTGACCCTTCAACTGTATCAGCCCATGGCTCAGGACCCGCGGCCTTACAATGAGATCGCGGTCCGCACCACCGGCGTCGCGCCTTCTACGCTCGTGCAGAGCGTCAAGGAGGTGATGACGCAACTCGATCCGGACCTGCCGGTGCGCCAGCTCCAGTCAGCCGACACAACGATCGATCGCGCAAACTATCAGTCCACGATGCTGCGTGACATCCTGAGCGCGTTTGCGGTCCTCGGCCTCGGTCTGGCCTCGTTAGGCATCTACGGAGTCATCGCGCGCACGATGGCCCAACGAACGGGCGAGTTCGCGATTCGGTTCGCCTTGGGAGCACGCATCAGGGACATCACCAACATCGTTCTGCTGTCAGGAGTAAAGATGGCCGTCATCGGTTCCGTTGTCGGATTGCTAGGCTCGATTGGCGTTGCTCGATTCCTCGCCTCTACGAACCCCAGCATGCACCTCAACCGGCCGCTTGTGCTCGCCGGCACAACCCTCCTCCTCATCACCGTCGGGCTGGTCGCCTCCTGGCTTCCTGCTCGTCGCGCCGGCCGCATTAATCCGATCGAAGCGCTCCATGCCGAATAGTCCCGTGGCTGAACAGGAAAAAACAATGAGCGCTAACCAAACAACAACGATCATCGCACTGCTGTGTCTCGCATCCGCTGCGCATGGATTCGCACAACAGAACAACGACGAGCTGAAGCGGCGCGTTCTAAAGCATGCGCAAAGTGTTAGCGCGGATGACTATGCCTTTACGCGCACCGTCCGAAGCGACGAGACATCCCTTGGCGGCAAGACTGAGAAGAAGGTCCGGGTCGAGAAGTTCGACCCGACCAAACCCGCTGAAGAAAGGTGGACGCTGGTTTCGGTGGACGGCGCGCCGCCTTCGGCTGACGTATTGAACCGCTTTCGAAAGGAGGCGGCCAAACGCCGTGTCGTGCCCGGCTACCACCGTGTTGCCGGCTATTTCGCCGCACCGGCAACGGCTACCACCGACGCGCGTGGTCGAACGATGTTCCGTTTTGCCGCTCTGCCGAAAGGGAGCGTGACGGCTTTAGACTCCGATGTATCGCACAATTCCACGGCGGAGGCTTCTATCAGCGAGGCTAACGGAATGCCGTTCGCCGAGCAGGTGCGCATCACCGTGAAGCCGATGCGGCTGAAGCTAATCATGAAGCTCGACCGGTTCGATTCCAGCTCGCGCTACCGAATCGGGCCTGAAGGAAAACCGCTTCTCATGGAGCAGACTTCCGACCTGGCCGGATCAGGGATGGGTATGGAGGGAAAGGTGCACACGGAAATCACCTACAGTGACTACCGAGCTGTTCGATAACCCCTCTCATGTTTCGTTAGCTGTATGAAGGTAAAGCGTATTCTAAAGTGGAGTCTTCGCGCGATTTTAGTCGTGCTAATATTGGCGTTCCTGGTCGGGTTCGTTGCCTACTGGAGATCGACGAACGAGTGCGATCGCAACGCCGCCGGTCCCGCAAATCCGATGAAAGCAGTTCGTTTCTGCGAATACGGTTTACCAGATGTGCTCCAGCTCGACGCGGTCGAAAAGCCGGTTCCGGACGACGACCAGATCCTGGTTAAAGTGCGCGCCAACTCGATTAACGCGGCCGACGGTCACGGGATACGGGGCGGGTATCTCCCGCGCTTGTTCGGTGGGCTGCGAAAACCGAAGGACACGCGCTTCGGTATTGATTATGCGGGCACGGTCGAGGCGATCGGCCGAAATGTGACGCAGTTTAAACCTGGGGATGAGGTCTTCGGCGGAAGGAACGGATCCATGGCCGAATATGTGTGTGCGCGAGCGGACCGCGGGGTCGTCTTGAAGCCGAATAATCTGAGTTTCGAGCAAGCCGCGGCCGTGCCGGTGGCGGCAATCACTGCTCTGCAAGGTCTGCGCGACAAAGGCAAGATTCAGGCGGGGCAGAAAGTTCTAATCAATGGCGCATCCGGTGGCGTCGGCACGTTCGCGGTGCAGATCGCCAAAGCCTTGGGCGCGGAAGTGACCGGCGTTTGCAGCACGCGGAACCTGGAGATGGTCCGCTCGATCGGCGCTGATCACGTGATCGACTACACGAAAGAGGACTTCACCAAAGGAACGCAGCGCTACGACCTCCTTTTCGACCTCGTGGGCAACCATTCGTTCTCCGACCGCCGGCGCATTTTGCAACCGAACGGCACCTGTGTCCTGGCCGGGGTGGGCGGATCAGGATCGAACGAAGGCCAACTCGGCCGGCGTCTGCTGGGCACGCTTCGCGCCCTCATCGGCTCACCATTCGTGAGCCAGAGGTTCGTCTTCTACATCGCGCAAATCAATAAGGCGGACCTCCAACTCCTGAGCGATTTGATGCAATCCGGCAAGCTCACGCCGGTGATCGACCGGCAATACAAGATGAGCGAAGCGCGCGAAGCTTTGAGTTATCTGGAACAAGGGCGCGCTCGAGGAAAGGTCGTCTTAACAGCCGATTAGGCGAAGCAATGAAGCGCATTCTAAAGTGGAGTATTCGCGCGATTTTGGTCGCGCTCATATTGGGGTTCCTGGTCGGGTTCATCGCTTACTGGAGGTCGACGAACGACTGCGATCGCAAGACCGGCGCTCCGGCCAATCCCATGAAAGCGATCCGGTACTGCGAGTACGGTTCACCTGACGTTCTCAAGCTTGAATACGTCGAAAAGCCTGTTCCGAACGATGATCAAGTCTTGATCAAAGTTCGCGCGGCTTCCCTCAATTTTATTGATCCGGGCCTGATGCGAGGGCCGTGGCCGCTTCGCCTGATGTCCGGGCTGCGCAAACCAGGGAAGACAGGGCTGGGCAACGATGTGGCCGGCCACGTTGAAGCAGTGGGCAAAAACGTGACGCTGTTCAAACCGGGCGACGAAGTTTTTGGCGTGGGTCGTCCTACTCTGGCGGAGTATGCGTGTTCCCGCGAGCGAGGATTGGTTATTAAGCCAGCTAATGTGACGTTTGAACAAGCGGGCTGTGCAGCTTGGGCGGGATTCACCGCCTTGCAGGGTCTTCGCACCGCTAACATTCAGCCGGGGCAAAAAGTCCTGATCAACGGCGCAACGGGAGGCGTGGGCACTTTCGCTGTCCAAATAGCGAAGTCATTTGGCGCGGAGGTAACGGCCGTATGCAGTACGGGAAAAATGGAGCTTGTCCGATCACTCGGCGCGGATCACGTCATTGACTATACCAAAGAGGATTTCACAAGGGGTAACCAGCGTTACGACGTAATTTTCGACAACGTTGGCAACCACTCCTTCTCAGATCGCCAGCGCATCTTAACTCCTAATGGCATCTGCGTCCTTGCGGGGATCGGAGGAGCAGGAGTGCATCCGGAAGCGTGGGGGCGTATCGCTGGGACTTTCAAGGCGAGCCTATTGTCGCGGTTCGTCCGTCAGAAGTTCGTCAGGTTTGGTACGACAACGAACCGAGAGGATCTGAAGTTATTGAGCGACCTGATGCAAACGGGAAAAGTGACACCCGTCATCGACCGGACTTACAAGTTGAGCGAGACCGCGGAGGCGATGCGGTACTACGAAACAGGGAGCGTTCGCGGCAAAATAGTCATCACAATCGAATGAACGCACTTCGCACATCAACGATGTCGCCGCTCTTCAAAGCCCGGATGGGCGGGTTTTGCTGGTTGATGTGCTTTCTCACAAGCATATTCCCCCTGATCGTTAGCGGCAGGCTCGTTGTAGCCGGCGACGCTGCCGCTACCGCGGCCAACCTCCTGGCGAACGAAGGGTTATTTCGGACCGGAACCGCAGCCCTCCTTATATCGACCGCCTTTTATGTCGGCGCGACGCTCTTTATCTACGAGGTCCTCAAACCGGTAAACCCGACCATCTCTTTGCTGGCGGCGTTCTTTAGCCTCGTTGGATGCGCTGTCGGAGCTTTGAGTTGCCTCTTCGATTTCGCCCCATTCGTCCTCTTGAAAGGCGCGCCCTATTTGAGCGTATTCACGGTCGAACAGTTGCAGGCGCTGACGCTCATGTTTCTCAAGGTGCGTGCGCAGGCCAACGATATTGGCCTGGTCTTTTTCGGACTGCATTGCCTTGGGGTGGGTTATCTCATTCTCAGATCGACCTTCCTGCCGCGACTTATCGGTGCGCTAATGGTAGTTGCCGGCTTTGGTTGGCTGACCTTCCTTTCACCGCCGCTCGCAAACAGTCTGGCTCCTTTCAACATGATGCCTGGCGCAGTCGGAGAACTATCGCTGACCCTCTGGCTCCTAATAAAAGGCGTGAATGTTTCACGCTGGAATGAGCAGGCCCATATATGAAAGCAGTTGTCTACACCGAATTTGGGCCACCGGACGTGCTTGAAATCAAGGATATTGATAAGCCCGTGCCTAAGGACAACGAGGTCCTGGTGAAAGTTCGCGCGGCTTCGGTGAATCCGTTCGACTGGCACATGATCAGAGGCACGCCGTTCCTAATGCGGGCAATGATGGCGGGATTGCGCAAGCCAAAGGAACCGAGAGTGGGTGTTGATTGCGCGGGCACGCTCGAGGCGGTCGGCAAGGATGTGACGCAATTCAAACCCGGCGATGATGTGTTCGGCGGGAAGGCCGGCGCCCTGGCCGAGTATCTGTGCGTGCCTGCGGATGGCGGAGTCGCACTAAAGCCCGCCAACGTGACTTTCGAGCAGGCGGCCGGTGTCCAAATTGCTGGATGCACCGCATTGCAGGCTCTCCGCGACAAAGGAGAAGTCCAGCCCGGCCAGAAAGTCCTGATCAACGGCGCCTCCGGAGGCGTCGGCACGTTCGCTGTACAGATTGCCAAGTCGATTGGCGCGCATGTGACCGGCGTTTGCAGCGCCAAGAATGTCGAGCTAGTCGGATCACTCGGCGCTGATCACGTCATTGATTACACCAAAGAGGATTTCACGAACAGCAGCGAACGTTATGACATGATCCTCGACAACATCGGCACCCAGCCATTGTCCGGATTCCGGCAAATCCTAAAGCGGAAGGGAATTTACGTCATGATCGGAGGCGGCGGACCTGACGAGGGCGGATTGATCGGTCCCATGGCGCGCATGGTGCAGGCACTCCTCATGTCGCCCTTCATCAGCCAGAAGATGGGAATGATGATGGCCAAAGCATCCCAAAATGACCTGAAAGCCCTGGCCGATCTCATGCAGGCCGGAAAAGTAACGACGGTCATCGACCGGACTTACCCGCTGAGTGAGGTCCGCGAAGCGGTCCGCTATCTGGAATCAGGCCGCGCTCGAGGAAAGATCATCATAGCTATCGCGCCCGAGAATTAATACCTGGCCCTAATGCGTTGCTTGAGAAAGATAAAAGACCATGAGCACAGACGTGTTGATTGATAAGTTAGAAAGACCCGAAACAAGACCGGCTGCGATCACGCCGACACAACATCGCGTCGCCAAAGTCGTCGGATTCCTTTACCTCATCCAGATGGCTTTCGCGATTTTTGGCGAGTCCTTCGTCCGCAATCGCCTGATCGTCCCTAGCGACGCGGTGCAGACCGCGGCGAACCTTGTCGCGTCCGAACGTCTGTTTCGACTCAGTCTTGCGGGCGATCTGATGATCTACGCGTCCGTCATCGTATTGTTCTGGGGCATTTACATCATCCTCAAGCCGGTCAACAAGGATGTCGCCTTGCTCGGGGCGTTCTTCCGGCTCGTGGAACAAGCCGTCCTCGCAGTCACCACCTTTGCCGGCTTCATCGCGCTTCGACTGTTAAGTGGCCCCGAGTATCTCCGAGTAGTGGATACCGCGCAGCTCCAGGCGTTCGCACGTGCGTTCATCAGTATGTACGGGATCGGCCTTAGCATCGGCTTCGTGTTTCTTGGATTAGGGTCGGCCGTATTTAGCTATGTCTGGCTAAAATCCCGCTACATCCCGAGAGCTCTGGCCCTCTTGGGGATCTTCGGATCGCTACTGCTGGCCGTCATGACTCTGGTCACGATGGTATTCCCCCGTGTTTACGAGGTTCTTGGTATGTCCTATATGATGCCGATGGGCCTTTACGAAGTTGGCCTTGGCTTTTGGCTCCTCATCAAAGGAATAAAAGCGCCGACTCCCCAGCAAAACTGACGATTGCCATTCACTTATGAAAACACACCTGCAACTCTTCATCACTGCTTCCTGCGCGGCTGCGCTTTTGTGCGCAAACACAAGCGTGGCCCAAACACCGGGTCCAACCGGTGCCTCGCGGATGAAAGCCTACGTTTATCGCGACTTCGGTTCGCCCGATGTCCTGCGGCTGGAAGAAATTGAAAAGCCCGTTCCCACTGACAATCAACTCTTGATCAGGGTGCGCGCGGTTTCGGTGAATCCACTCGACTGGCATTATATGGAAGGCACGCCCTACCTCGGTCGCCTCGTGGAGTTTGGGTTTCTCAAGCCAAAAAATACACGACTCGGCGTAGATTATGCCGGGACGGTTGAAGCGGTCGGCAAGGAGGTGACGCAGTTCAAACCGGGCGATGAGGTTTACGGAAACCGTTTCGGCGCTTTTGCCGAGTACATCTGCGCGACCGACAAGGCCCTGGCCTTGAAACCGGCTAATCTCACGTTCGAGCAGGCGGCCGCAGTCCCGGTGGCAGGAGTCACCGCCCTGCAGGGTCTTCGCGACAAGGGAAAGCTTCAACCAGGGCAGAAGGTCTTGATTAACGGCGCGTCGGGAGGCGTAGGCACGTTCGCGGTGCAGATCGCCAAGTCATCAGGCGCGGAAGTGACCGGCGTTTGCAGCGGGAGGAATGCGGAATTGGTCCGCTCGCTTGGCGCGGATCACGTCGTTGATTACACCAAGGAAGACTTCACCAAAAGTGGGCAACGTTACGACCTGATTATCGATAACGTTGGCAACCGCTCCGTGCTGGAATACGCGCGTGTCTTAAATCCTCAGGGGAAACTCGTCATGATCGGCGGAGGAGGACCCGAAGACCAGGGGTTCATCGGGCCTTTGATTAAGCCGCTCAAAATGGTCGTGCTAAAACGCTTCCTGACCCAGGAAGTCGGCGGGATGCTGGCGCGGATGAACCAAAAGGACCTGACCTTCCTGGCCGATCTCTTCCAAACCGGCAAGATCACCCCGGTCATTGACAAAACTTACCCCTTCAGTCAGCTCCCCGAGGCCATGCGGTATCTCGAGACGGGGCGCGCCCGGGGAAAGGTAGTGGTAACTGTCGGAGACGATAACGAAGTTTTACCGGCTAGTGCCAAGACGGCTTCGACCTCAACTGGCAGGACCGGACCCGTTCTGGTCGCCCTTGGGCTTATCGGCGTCCCACTTGCCGTGCTGATTTTGCCGATAGTCGCCGCCTTTGTCCTCAATCGCCGGTTCCGCGAGCGCAATCCGGAGAAAAGGCCTTATCGATGGGGCTATTACTTTAGTATAATGGCCTTCGTGGGCGGCCTTCTTCTTGGCCGCTTGCTCGATTTCGGCCTCATTGGAATACTTGTTTGCGGCGTCATCTACGGGCTCCTCGCCTGGTTCTTCGCCCAGCGCCGCCCTTGGGCCTGGATCGCGCTCACGATTCTCAGCTTTAACCCCGTCGCCTGGATCATTAATGCTATCTACCTCCGGAAACGTTGGGCGGAGGAACCCGCGGCGACCACCGCCTGATCTCAGATTGACTTGGAGGGACGGGCGCTGTCCCGTCCCTTTTAGAACGACAAATCGGGGCGACACAGCGTTCGTCCCTCGAACGTGAAACATTTTCTAGCCACCGCACATGACAGCTGAGCGCGTAGTGCATCAAACGGTCTTCGGCCGCCTGATCGGCCGATTTGCTTTGATCGAGAAGCATGAAATGGCCGCGGTCATCGCCTCGTTCCTCCTCTTCTTCTTTGTTCTGGGCGGTTACTTCTGCGTTCGTCCTGTCCGTGAAACGGTGGGGACCATTCTCGGCCGTGATCGCGTGGCCGATCTTTATCTTTGGACATCGGTGGGCTCGATTCTCGTCATTCCGATTTTCGGCTGGCTGGTCGCACGATTGAAGCGCAGCGTGTTCCTGCCGCTGATTTATGGATTCGTTGCGGTCTCCCTCGCCGTCATCGGCATTTTGCTGCGTGCAAATGAGGGCAGCATTGCGGTCGGTCAGTTCTTTTACGTTTTCATCAGCATTCTCAGTCTGTGTCTCACGTCGGTGTTCTGGGCGTTCTGTTTGGAGCTATTCGATAGCGGGCAGGCCAAGCGTTTGTTTGGCGTCATCGCGGCCGGCGGAACAGCCGGCGCTCTCGCCGGCCCCGGCATCACCTTTCTCACAGTGTCCAGACTCGGGAATAGCGGCGTTCTTTTTGTTGGCGCGGCGATGTTCGTCGTGGCCATCCTCTGTCAGCAAGCATTGCTGAGGATTTGGAAGGGGCGCAGCGAAGCGCCTCAGGAAGACCGCCCGATCGGCGGCAATCCGTTCGCCGGCTTCCTGCTGGTGTTGCGATCGCCCTATCTGTTGGCCATCGCCCTGTTCGTAGTACTCCTGGCGGCCGCTAACACGTTTCTCTACTTCGAGCAATTACGGCTCGTCAAAGCCACTTTTGCCGATGCGCAGGAGCGGACCAAGGTGTTCGCTGCGCTCGATTGGACCGTGCAAGCGCTCACGATCCTCTGTCAGCTCTTCCTCACCGGGCGTATCGCTTCACGCCTGGGGCTGGGCGTCCTGCTGGCCGTTGTGCCGGTCATTATGATCTTCGGCTTCCTCTCGCTCGCCGCTGTGGGCACGTTCGCCGTTCTCGCGGTGGTGTTCGTTTTGCGTCGCGTCGGCGAATACGCTTTTGTTCGCCCCGGTCGCGAGATTCTTTTCAGTCGGGTCGATAACGAGACGAAGTACAAAGCGAAGAACGTGATCGACGTCCCGGTTTATCGCGGGTCCGACGCGATCACCGCGCAGGTGAGCACCGCCTTGGAAGGCGGCGCGCTCGGCACTTCCGCCGTCGCCTTGATCGGCGCGATCGTGGCGACCGTCTGGGCCGTGAACGGATGGTGGCTGGGGAAACGGAGCGACGCCCGAGAATCCTAGATCAGGATTCGGCTTCTGTCGTCACGATTGCCCTAATCGCCAGCTCACCCGATCATTGTATCGCTATATGACTCAGCCGCCCGAACGGTCCCCTCTAGCAGGGGTCTTGGATCGGCGGTGGGGTTTACTTTTGGGATTTGTTTTTCGCTTGGGTTGATCGGCCGTGGAGGATCTTCGAGGTAATCTGCTAGCGAGCGCATCTTTGTTTTCCTGCCATGTGCGATGAGGGTCACCATCGAGCGGCCCCCACAACAAACGGCCCGAGCGCCGCCAGTTATCCAGCATAATGCCCTGTGCAAAAGGCTGACCGCGGGCGGTGACCACGATGACATTATGCTCGGTGTCAGTTCCCGCATCAGATTCGCCCCAACGGAGCTCGAGCGTTTGCAGCTTCTGCGCATCCAACCGGAGCAGTAGCTCCGTGGCAAATTGGTGACAGTACCCTGCCTTCTTCGCTCCGATGTTAATGAGAAAGCTGTGAAAGGTCGGGGAGGAGCCCATTTGCCACTTGTGAGCTAGTTCACGTCCCGTCGTGTAGGCGATGGAGACAACGCGCCGGGCTTCTTCAGGATTGACCCTGGGAGATAATGCGCCGAGTCGCGCCCTTAAAGCCGCATCGTCCGGGGAAGTGGCGAGGACAAGTTGGTTGCGCGGACGGGCCTTGGCCGATGGGGCAAAAGCGGCGAAGGCCAACGGCGTCGCCAGAGCGAAAATGGCGAGATTGGAGCAGAGACGCCGCGTAAAAAACACCATGATAATATGCTTGGACACGGCCTTAGCCTCCAGCAAGGAGAATCAACTCCTTCGCGTCCCATGGCAAGCGGCGTTGAAAAAAGGTCGGGAAAAGCGTTGCGCGAATGATCTGAAACGCCTAAATGACGGCAGCAACCTGCACGGAAAGGAGGCGAAATATTAAGTGAAAATTCTAAAAGCAATCATGATCGTGGCCGTCGCGGCCAGTGCGTTAAGTTTGGGGGCTTGTGCTCAGAAAAAAGAAGAGCCAGTCGCCACAACGACGTCCACCTATTCGAAATAACCGTCCAGTGTTCGCCTGCGGATGGCTCTTGGGGTCAGTCTGCGTCGCTGGGTTCATTTGTTCCTGGCTGGCCGGGTCGTAGCTCCCGTCTTCGTCCCGCAGTCGCTGGACTACGCTCGCGCGCGAAGGCGGGCGATCGGAATAAATGATCGGCTAGCGCACGCGTCTCGCGTGCTGGTCTCGGCATCCCGCCAAGACGAACTTTGTCGCCGCCAAGCCCGCACCCCAATCGTCAGTTCCTCAGGTCGCTAAGTCGCTAAGTCGCTAAAACCTGTCCCGAGCGCAGTCGAATGGATGTTTCCGTTTTTCCTTACCCCTCGTATTGAAACACTTCGCTCAACGGCTTCTTAAACGCCGCCGCGATGCGAAACGCCAGCTCCAGCGACGGCGAGTATTTGGCCGCTTCCACGGCGATGATCGTCTGGCGCGTCACACCCGCGGTGTCGGCCAGGCTTTGTTGCGTCATTTCCCCGGTTTCAAAGCGCAGGCGCCGGATTTGGTTTCGAATTGTCGGATGTTTCACAATCAACTCCCCCGTCGATAGCAGATTCCCTGGGTCAGATATCTAGCGGTCTCCGCCAGGATGCAGAGGAACAAGAAAACCTGGCTTAGAAAAATGGGGTGCAGAAAGCGCATGGCCTCGGGCGCGCCCGCAAACCTTACACTGCCGATCACGATCCAGACCGCGGCCACGACCGAAGCGACCGAGAGGATGTTATAGGCCAGGTGCGATGATTTGGCCTCGATGATCCGATCGCGTTCGTCCCTCGGCTCGTCTTTGAGCACGATAGCCAGGGCGATATGAATCCCGACCAGGAAGAAAATCTGGGAGAATACGGCACCGAGGAAGACCCCGAGCAGGTCACCTGCTTCCAGACGGTTTTCGAGGAATCGTCGGAGGACCCAGGAAAAGTAGGGGACGTAAACGAAACCGGTCACGATCAACGAAGCCCAGGCCCCAAGCTCCCGATAGGAGGTATTGGAGAAGGCCTGAACGGCGCGATGCGCCATGGACTGCGGAGGTTTAGTATCATTCATGTGACATAATGTAATATATAATTTACATCATGTCCAGTTTAAAATACTAAATCTGCAAATATTTTCGCGGGACCCTTCCGTGAAGACCTGGCCACCTGTCCGGGACCATTCTCCGCCACTCGTTATGAAGTTGCGTCTACTCGCTTCAACCCCGGCATCGTGAAGCAGATCGTTTTGAGTTCCGCGGCGAGCGTCTTTGCCTGCTCGGCCGTGAGTTCGACCAGCGGCGGCCGCACCTTCGCCCACGCCGGATCGTTCGCGTAGATCGCGATGCCTTGCTTCAGCGCGCTTATCATCGGGTATTTTTTTCCGAACGCGTCGCGTGTGACATTTAACTTTGCCTGCTGGTCGTCGGCGTCTGCATTCTGCCATTCCGCGTAGAGCGTGTGAATTGCGGCTGGGTTAACGTTGGCGGTTGCGGAAATAGTGCCGGCGCCGCCATTCCGCATGTTGGCGAGGAGGAACGATTCGCTGCCGGCAAACACGTCAAAATCGGACTTGCCGAACGCGTCGAGGAAAATCTTCGTGTTGTTCCAATCGCCCGAGCTGTCTTTCATCCCGGCGATTGCGTTGGGATAGGACTTAAGCAGGCGTTCGACCAGGCCCGGTGTAATGCCGACCACCGCAACCGGCGGGATATGGTACAGATAAATTCTCAGCCGTGTATCGCCGACGCGCTCCACGACTTCGCTGAAATATCGGTAGAGACCTTCTTCGCTGACACCTTTGTAATAGAAGGGCGGCAGCATTAAGACACCCGCGCAACCATGCTTTACCGCCTGCGATGTGAGCTTGACGGTCTCCGTGATCGAGCAGCCACCCGTGCCCACCATCATGCGGGACGTGTCGACGCCGGTCGCGACCAGCTCATCGAGCAGCGTCGAGCGCTCTTCGGTCGCCAGCGAGTTCGCCTCGCTGGTGGTGCCGAACACGGCGAGCCCGCAATTCTGCGAAAGCAGCCATTGGCAATGCGCGATAAAACGCTCTTTATCAGGCGAGAAATCGGCTCTGAACGGAGTGACAACAGGCGCCAGGACGCCGCGGATGCGTTGGGTCATGATTTCTCCGAAAGCGATGGATGCGGGGGAACCCAGCCTCACTGCTATTTCGTTGCGGACTGACGCACGCGTTCTTTCCAGTCTGTCTCCAGCGGCTCAAACGGTCCTGCCAGGCGATCTACCAGAACACCTTCTAACGGCACATCCACAGGCGCGAACCATAGTGCCAAGGCTTCCTTTGCATTCGCGACCGCTTCTTCTTCCGTGTCCCCGGCGCTGGCGCATCCAGGAAGCTCTGGAAAAACCGCCGACCAGCGCTGCACCTCCGGATCGAATTCGATGACAAGACGAAGCTTCACAATCTCAAGGATACCGGATCTGATCCAACTTCGCACACTCCTAAATCTGCGGAGTCGTGAACGAGGTAACTCCGCAATCGTCAGTTCCTCAGGTCGCTAAATCGTTAAATGGTTCCGCCCGCTCACGCTCGGTATCGCCAAAACTTGTCCTGAGCGCAGTCGAATGGATGTGTTCACCCGGTTGCTCATTCCAAATGCTGCTCACTGGCCGCCTTCCTCGGGTCTGAGCAAGTGTTGCTTGAGCAGGTGTTCGAAAAGTTCATAAACGGCGCTGCGCCGCTCCGCGAAGATGCATTGAATGCCGCGGCGCTTGGGAGAAATCCGATATTTGAAGATGACCCGGTAACCACCCACGCGGAGCCGGTGATATTCCTGTAGTGGGCCTTCGAGCGCACGAATGTCGCCGCGTTCTTAGGCTAATCCGCGGAGCGCCGTCCTCAGCACTCGCCGCGGCTCTGGAGCTTGTCGTGCCACGAAGCGGACGACCTGTTCCGAAAGCTTAACCCTTGTCTCCATTAAGCGCGGCCAGCGGAAGAAACCGGGTCTTCCCCTGCTCGTAATCGCGCAGCGCCTTCATCGCGCCGGGATTCCCGAGCAGTTCCAGCGTTTCCATGATCGCATCCATCCGTCCCCGCGAGATGAGATAAGCCACCGTCTCCTCATGTCGGGTAATAGCGATCGAGCCCTCTTCCGCCGCCTCTTTGATCAGGCGCGGCAGATTCGTCTGCGCTTGCGTAACGGAATAGGAAGAATCCATGGTCAATCTACCTAGCAAAAATCCTGTCGCTGTCCATGGTCTGGCGCCGCCCAATCGCCAGTTCACCAAGTCGCTAAATCGCTAAGTGTCTCAAAATGCCTTTGCGTTCCGCGGTTCCTTCGCCCGCCGTATGAACCTCGCCGGCTATCACGCATTGGACGAGGACCAGGGCAAAGAATTGAGCAGCAGAAATTTAAACGTCGCGGCGCCTTTCGTACAAACGCATTGTGCCCTTCTCCGGTTTCGTTGGGAAGCTTTCAGTTCGGATCTGCTTCACCTAGAAAATCTTGTTTCTAGGGTGACCGTTCCAATCTCCGGTAAATCTGCTCGCATTAAGGTTCAGTGGCGCCGGTTTATGGCGGGAGCGGCGCAGGTGCCGGAGCCGGCCTTGGTCTATCGGAGCCTTCCTTGATCAATCGGCGTGGAGGTGGAGTCGGAAGCGGCGGTGGGTCTGATTGCGGTTCAGACATAAAGAATCGCGTTCTTATCCTTGCTTTCGCTTTGCGGATCCACCTCTCACCAATCGGCGAGGAGGTGCGGACGGTGGGGCGGTCTCAGTCCGTGGGGGGGGAGTGCACGCGGGGGTGTTGGCTGGGGTCGTGGGGTCGTTGGCATAAACGCAAGGGAATGCGAGTGAAAACTGCACCGCGGGCCACGATTCGTCAAGAAAAAGTGCCTCGTGATACCGGCGAGTTCGGTTGAGCCGAACTTGTGCCTTTTCGGAGTCCGATTGTATCAGAAGAGGTTTCTTGTTCTGGTGACGGACACTGTGACCAAAGAAAGGAATAGACGTGAGAGCGAGTAACAAGAAGAGCACGATAGCAGCACCGCTGCACCAATGCTGGTATTTGCGCCGCGTAATATTGTTTAGGTCATTCGCATTTGCGGCAGCGGCGTAGTCATCGGTGAGGTACTGTTGAAAAGCCACTTCCGCCATCGCGGGATCTTGATGATGAGCAAGGAGGCCTTGATAGTAGCGACGAATGTCTAGCGGGCTAGCTAGATATTCATAGGTGTAAGGATGGAATGCCAGGATCAGGAAAACTGACGCGATTATTAGGCAAAGAGAATCGAGCAGAAGGAACACTAGATACAATGTAATTGTCCAATCTCGAAACGCGTTGGTGGCCGAAACGGTGGGGAACCATTCTAGAAGATCGCGCAGATAGAAGGCGCCAATGGTTCCTGCGATGCCAAGTGCGCCGAGCAAGAAGGACAAACTTTTTGTAAACGCATCACGTCGTTTCTCTTCGTGGTAGTATACTTCCTCGAAGTATTCGTAGTGGCGACGGTGACACTCTCGGGTCGACTCAGTGGCGGACTTGACGCTTTCTCGTCGTTGCGCGGTCTCCGTTAACCGACGGTGGTTTTCCAAGATGCGCTCGAACGCAGCGACCACGGTAGGGGGAATTCCGCTCATCACTCGTAATTGTGAGGCTTGGACATTCTTTTTGCGACGAAATATTTTGCGATGAGGGATGGAGTCGTGCCTAAACATTTAACATTCAGTCAGCGGTGGCCGTCGCGGAAGTCGACCGTTAGAGTGCAATAGCCGAAAATGGAGCGGGCACTTCTGAAATTAAGAAGTATGAATTAACAATGCGGCAAAGCGTGCAATTGCAGGGTTCGATGAGAATCATTGTTTGCGTTTTTCTCGCGGTTCTCCTTGTCCTCGGACCCCACGCTCACGCTCAGGACGCGGGCGCGACCAGCGAGCCGGACGTCGGCTTGCGGGCGGAGCCAAACACGAACGCTCCGGTGGTTGCCACGTTGAAAAAGGACGAACCGTTTTCCTATGAATGCGAAGCAAAGGCCGAGTGGTGCAAAGTCACCCTCCGTTCCAGGGAAACTGGCTGGCTGGAGCGCGCGGCGATCCGTGACCATTATACGGAGAAGGATCTGCCGGAGAGGGACGATCCGAAGAATCCGTCAGAGATCAATACGTTGGCGCGGCGGCTCGGGTTCAATTACGACACGACTGTCCGCGCGGCCGCTCGCGGGGATGCGAAGGCTCTCAAACAATTCTTCGCCATGGCGGAGGACGTGGATGGCGCCGCGGCGGAAAGTTACTCCGGAACTCCTTGGACAGTCTTTCATCTCGTCGGCGACACGAAGTTTGCCGCCTTTCTCAAAACGCAGCCGGTGAAATTCCGGCTGATGGTGCGGGACTCCATCGCCAGCGATTCGGCGACCGCGTATTTGCGGCGTCACTTCCCGGAAACGGTCGCGGTTCTCTTTTACCGCGAGATGACCGACTGGCCGTCGCCGAACGGCCGCTACGCGATCCGGAAAGTCTTCTCGGACGAATTTGCCCTGAGTGACTCCAAAGTGATGCGGGCGGAGTTGATCGAAAAGGAAAGCGGCGAGGTCCTGTGCGACATGACGGCCGACGATATTGGGTGGGGGCGTGACCGGGAGGGGATTGTTCTGTGGTCGCCCGACTCGAAACGCTTTGCCTATATGTCCGCCTGGATGAAGCAGTCGCCGGGAAAATTCTCCGATGTTCCGCCGCCCGCGCCAAAGAAAAAACAGACAATGGTCTACCAGCTCGCTGGAGAATCTTTTGCGAAAGTCGATTTGCCGTTAGGCGAAGCGCCCGGTCGCGAGAAGGATGAAGAACTGATCGGCGCTGTTCTCGGACACGAATACACCGAGCCAATTCGCTGGGCTAAACCGAACGTGCTCATTCTGGAACGGCACGAGTATTATCGGAAGTTCAAGCCGATAACGTCGGGAGGAGTAAAGTTCGACTCGATCATCGACCTCGGCCGCCTTTATCAGATCACGGCGACGATCAAGTCCGACGGACAAGCGGCCATAGTCTGGAAGCTCCGCAAAGACTGAGGCGGACGCTCGGGAAAACTAGGCGGCGGGGGTCGCCGCGCCTCCGGCTGATGTCCGGCGGCGCCAGATTTCGATTAGGGCATCCGTGATGGCCAGGACTACTGGGCCCAGAATGAGACCTGAGCCTCCAAAAAGAGCCAGGCCACCCACAATCGCGATAAAGACCAGGACAGTGTGCAGGCGCAGCTTTTTTCCGACCAGGATTGGATAGAGCAGGTTGTCAATGAGCCCGATAACTACGGTGCCCCAGACGGTGAGAATCAGCGCCTTGCCCCAATCGCCTTGCAGACCAAGGAAGAGCGCCGCCGGCACCCAGATCACGAAAGCGCCCAGGACCGGCACGATCGCGAGCAGGCCCATGATCACCCCCCAAAGCAGCGGCGCCGGCAATCCCAGCCACCAGAACATTAGCCCTCCCAGCGCCCCCTGCACCGCGGCGACGAGCAGCGTTCCGAACACCGTGGCGTGAATGGTGTCCGCCACCCGGCGAAAGATCTTGTCCGCTTCCGGCTCAGAGAGGGGAACGACCGAACGGAGCGCGGCGAGGCCACGGTCCCGGTCGCGGAGCAGGAAAAAGAGCAGAAACAAAGTGATCAGCAATTCGCCCACCGCCCAGATCGATCCCGTCATAAAGGAAACGATGCCGTCAGACGCGCGTTCGATCTGTCCGGTGACGTTCACATTTGTTTCCAGCCAGGCGAGGGCCGGCGCGACCCGTGGATTGCGTTCGGCGATTAATATTAACAAGCCCTCCGCGGAAGCCGCTTTGATCTGCTCCGCACTCGCGGTCGCCTGTTGCACAAGGTTGTGGGTAACGAAAACGACTGGTCCCAGGATCACGATCGCGATCAACAGAACGCTGAGCGCCGCGGCAATATTCGGGTGGTGGATCCGCCTGCCGATCCAGCGATGGAGCGGGTGGGTGATGATCGCCAGCGCGAGCGCCCAAGCCAGGGCCGAAAGGAAGGGAGATGCGATCAAATAACAGAGATAAAGGCAAATCCCCGTCGCCGCGATGAGGACGAGGACGAGAAGGCGGTCCCGGCGCATCACCACCCGTTTCGCGGCCGCTATGCCGGACGGCTGTGCATTTGATGAAGTTAGGCGAGCCGCTCTTCAACTTACGCGTAGCGGAAAGACGGCCTCTCACGCTGGCCAGAGCCCCAGGATCAGACCACCGCAAACAACCGCGAGACTAAAGGCGACGCCGACGCGAAGAGTCAAGGAGCGGTCTCCGAGGAGAGCAACCGTCCCGAATTTGAAGACGAAGTTCGACAGCGCGGCAACCAGGATCGCCCGCCAGCCGGTGGAAGGATCGGTCCGTCCGCTTTCCACCAATCGCGCCGAAGAAAGAGTGATGGCATCCATATCGGTCAGGCCTGAAATCGCGGCTACGGTATAGAGACCCGCGGAACCGAAACGCTCTTTCGCCGCTGCCACTGCCAAAAGCACGAGTGCGTAAAGCGCGCCGAAGATAATCGCCGTCTTTAGTTCAGCGGGATTTTTTTGCTCGGGCATCTTCGTGTCGCGCGAACGCTGCAAGAAATACATGGCCGTGGCGATGAGGAGGGCCGCGCCCAGCATCGCCGTGAGTGGCGGGGCGAGCGAGGCAAACGCACGAGGAGCCACCGCCGCCACCTCGACCAGAACGCGACCGAGTGAAACGCAGGCGGCAATCATGATGACGAACGCGGCCAAAGAGGCGAGGCTGGCGTTTCCCGCGGTGCGACGCGCATAACTCACGGTCGTGGCTGTGCTGGAGATGAGGCCACCGAGAATGCCGGCGAGCAAGGTGCCTGCGCGAGCGCCCAGAATTTTGTAAGCGATATAGCCGGAAAGGCTGATCCCGACGATGAGCACGACCATCAGCCAGATTTGGAACGGATTCCAAACGCCGTACGGTCCCAGGTCCTGGTTTGGCAGCGCCGGAAGGATGACGAGAGAAAGCAGAACAAACTGCATGATGGCCCGCATGTCGTGCTCGCCGAGCGCGCCCGCGAGTTCGTGCAGCGGTTTTTTGAAATGGAGGAGCACCGCCATGGCGCCGCCCACTACCACCGCTATGACCATATTACCCACAGCGACGTAGGCGCCCAAAGCGTAGAGAAGCAAAGCCGCGACTTCCGTCGTCATGCCCGGATCGATCGCCCCCGACTTCATTTTGGCGAAGTTTGAGTAAATGACGATGGCCACGAGCGCGAGCAAACCGGCCGCGATCACCCAGCCGCCGAAACTTTTCTCGAGCTGGGCGCAGATCGTCCCGAAAATTGCGATTAACGGGAAGGTGCGAATCCCTCCAATGGAGGACTCCGCGCGCTCCCGTTGCAGGCCAAGCAGCAAACCCAGACCGAAGGCGATGGCCAGCTGCTGAAGAACGATCAGGTCCACGCGCCTAAGTATCGCTTTTCCCGCCCCGCGCGCGCGCGCATTTGTCGCTTTTATGTTTCGGATCGCGGACCGGGCCCGTCTTGATCGAGGGAATCAAGTTTGAGGAGGACCTCAGCTTCGGCCGCCTTTATCAGCTCACCGCCACGATCAAGCCGGACGGAAAGGCGGCGGTGGTTTTGGAAGCTCCGCAAAGATTGACGCGGTCCGTATTTTTTTCATCGAGAGGCGCTGCCTTCGTCGATCGACTAACCTGTTCGCGCCTGTCCGTAATCGCCTTGAGCGATGCCGCGGATGGAAAGATCTTCATCGAGATCCGGCCAATGCAGGCCAAACGCAGACAACTCGATTTTGTTCAACTGGGCGGGCGTCGCGCGAGCGAGGCGCGGATTTTCCGACGCTCGGAACCGCAGTTCGGCGCCACTTTGTAGAATGACAACGATAAAGCCATCGCTAAAGCCGGCGGAACGGGGCGAATCAACCAAGGTGCTCATGCCACTTCTCGATAATAAGCTGCCGGTGCGCTTCGGCAAGCTCCTCTGCCCGAGCGAGCTCTCGCATTTGGCACTCCCAATCGTCATCGAATTTCCGAACTGAGTGCGATCAAATTTCTTAGGTTGGTTCACCCATGTGGGCCGTATTGGCCACGTATCGTCTGTCGCCACCCGCGTCCGACCCCTCAGTTACGAATGACAAGGTATGAACACGAAAAACCTTCTTACCGCAGTGCTGGCCTGCTCGTTGTGTTTCACCGTGGCGCAGGCCGAGGAGAAGACCGTCGGTGAGAAATCAGCGGAGGTTTGGGATGAGACCAAGAAAAAGACGAAGGAAGTCAGCAAGGCCGTCGTAAAAACGACGAAGGAGACCAGCAGGGCCGTCGTAAAGAAAACGAAGGAAACCGTTAAAGCGATCGAGCACAGCATCGACACGCCAGATGCCGATGCCCGCAAAGTCGAGGTGACGATCACCGACACAGGCGTTCAGATGCCCAGAAGCCTGCGCGCGGGAAAGACGGCCTTCATCGTGGCGAATAGCGGGAAGCAGAAACACAATTTCGAGATCGAAGGCGAGAATCTGGACAAGAGCTTTTGGTTCGCTATTGCGCCCAAGGACAGCAAGACGATGCAGGTGGACCTCAAACCGGGCACGTACGAGGCCCATTGCAGCGTGGATGAGCACGCGGGCAAAGAGGCCAGGGTGAAGCTCGCGGTAAAATAGCCTCCGAGCGTTTCAAGCGAGATGGTGGCGATGCAGGCACGGCGCGGTGCGACTATCGCCGCGGCGACGGCTCTGAGAGGAGCGGTGTGGCAACCAGATGACAAGACGGGCGGAGATCGTATCGTTCGAACGATGGGAGATACACTAGACGATGTGGCTTGGCGCGAGCAATGCCGCTATCAGCTCGAACGCGATGTTATGACCCGGATCAAGTACGGCTTTTGCCACGTTCACAAACCGGTGCTCGATGATACCCCGGTTCGCACGTTCGCGACCATGGCTGAGTATCGCCGCTGGTGTGACCTGGCGCTGCCAGCGTATCTGGGGTATCGGCTCGCCTCGCGCGATCAATAGCGTCCATGCCGGAAAGCAAATTCACGCCGGCGCAAGCGGAGGAGTTAGCCGCCGCGTTCGCCCGTGAAGGGGTGGATTATCTCTTCATTGGCAAGAGTGGCGCGATTCTGCTGGGTTATCCGGACACCACCCAGGACGTGGATATTTTTCTGCCCCAATCCCCGGAAAATGCTGAAAGGGTTCTGCGCGCGCTGCGGACGCTTGGCTTCGAGCTGGACCCGGTGCTAACCGTCTCGATTTTGGCCGGCAGCGAAATAGTCCTTTTGAAAGCAGGACCCTTCGCCCTGGACTTGATTCACGCGCCCGATGGGATCGAAAGCTTTGAGGCAGCGAAGAGCCGTTCGGTTTTGGAAGGAGGCCGTTTTCCGGTGGCATCGCTGGACGACATCATCGCGAGCAAACGCGCCACGGGACGGGAGAAGGATATTTCCGATGTGCGCCGGCTGGAGCAGTTCAGGATCGAATACCTCCGGCGGCGTGAGTCCTGAAAATGCGCGAGCGGGCGCTGTGCGACTTGTCGCCGCGGCGACCACTCTGAGCGCAGATAAGAAAGGGGAAAACCAGATGGTGCGCGATGCAGGGTTCGAACCTGCGACTTCTTGCGTGTGAAGCAAGCGCTCTACCACTGAGCTAATCGCGCGGGGTGGGGAAGGGATAAGTGACGAGTGACGAGGGACGTGTCAAGAAGAGTACGGTGGATCGGGCGCTCCGCGCCCGATGCCGAATTAACATCGCGCGCGGAGCGCGCGATCCACCTAAAGCAGCCGCTTGTCAGCCGCGGTCGCGCATTCTATTAAGAGACATGTCCGAACACAAAGTTACGCTCACCTGGCAACGCGGCGAGACGCCGTTCGAGTACCCAAAATATCCGCGCGATCACACCTGGAAATTCGACGGCGGCCATGAAATGGAGGCGACGGCCGCCCCGGCGTATCTGGGCAACCCGAAGCTGGTCGATCCGGAGGAGGCGTTTGTCGCTGCGCTCTCGAGCTGCCACATGCTCACGTTCCTCGCGGTCGCCTGCAAAAGGAAGTTCGTGCTCGACGAATACACCGATGACGCGGTCGGTCACATGGAGAAAAACGAGAACGGCAGGCTGGCGATCACGCGGGTGGAATTGCACCCGAAGCTCAAGTTTTCCGGCGAGAAACAGCCGACCGAGCAGGAGCTCGACGAGATGCACCACTTCGCGCACACCGAATGTTTCATCGCGAACTCGGTCAAGACCAAGGTCACGGTCGAGAAATAAACAACTGGAGGGGCGACCGCCGTGTCGTCCCATTAATTTTTGGGACGCGACAGCGCGCGTCCCTCCAATTATGAGCGAGAAGACAGATCCGCAGCGGATGGAGAAGATCGTCAGCTTGTGCAAGCGGCGGGGATTCATTTTCCAGGCGAGCGAAATCTACGGCGGGCTGAATGGCTGCTGGGATTACGGTCCGCTCGGCGTCGAGCTGAAGCGCAACGTGAAGGACTATTGGTGGCGCGTCATGGTGCGCGAGCGCGACGACGTCGTCGGAATGGACGGCTCGATCCTGACGCATCGCGCTGTGCTGAAGGCGAGCGGTCACGAAGATACCTTCAGCGATCCGATGGTGGATTGCCGGACTTGCAAAGCGCGGCTGAGGGCGGACCAGTTGCCGGAGAAAAACGGCGTCAAGCAATGTCCGAATTGCGGGGGCAAGAATCTGACGGAAGCGCGCCCGTTCAACCTGATGTTCTCGACCCAAATGGGCGCGTCGGCCGATCCGGAATCGATCGCCTATCTTCGACCGGAAACGGCGCAATCGATTTTTGTCCAGTTCAAGAACGTGCTCGATACGGCGCGGAAGAAATTGCCGTTCGGGATCGCGCAGATCGGGAAGGCGTTTCGAAACGAGATCAATCCGCGGAATTACGTTTTCCGCTCGCGCGAGTTCGAGCAGATGGAGCTGGAGTATTTTTGCCGGCCGGAGCAGGGGATGGAGTTGCTCGATTACTGGCTGGAGGAACGGCTCAAGTTTTACGAGAACATCGGCATCTCGCGCGATAAGCTCCATGTGCTGACGGTGCCGGACGCGGATCGCGCCTTCTATTCCAAGGGGACTTACGACATCGAATATGAGTTTCCGTTTGGCGTGCAGGAGCTGGAAGGCGTGGCCTACCGGACCGATTACGATTTGAAGCAGCACCAGGAGGCCAGCGGAAAACCGCTCGATTATTTCGACGATGAAACGAAGCAACGCTTCATCCCGCACGTGGTCGAGCCGAGCGCCGGGGTGGATCGGACTGTCCTCGCGCTTCTCTGCAACGCGTATGATGAGGAGACGGTCACGGACGAGAAGGGCAAGAGCGAGACGCGGATCGTGATGCGATTTCATCCGCGCGTGGCGCCGATCAAGGTCGGCGTGTTTCCGCTTCTGAAAAACAACGAGCAGCTCGTCGCGAAGGCGCGCGAGATTCAAGGGACGCTCCGGCCTTACATGAATGTCTTTTACGATGAAACCGGCGCGATCGGCCGGCGCTATCGCCGGCAGGACGAAGCGGGAACACCATTTGGCGTCACGGTCGATTTCGAGACGCTGGGCGAAAAGGACGCGGCCCTGCTCGACACCGTCACACTACGGCACCGCGATTCAATGAAACAGGAGCGGGTCAAGATCGACGAGCTGCGAGAATTGCTGATGAACAGCGTTTGCTAATCGCCACCTTAACTGGAAATTTTGTATCGGTCTGATTTCGTTATCCGCTGATTCTCTCGGCCACAAATTTTTCCAGCTTCGTCATATCGGCGACAAATTTGCGAATTCCTTCCGCGGTTTTCTCCGTAGCCATCGCGTCTTCATTTAAGAGGTAGCGAAATTTCTTCTCATCCAATTCGAGCCGGCTTGGCTTGGAGTCTTTCACACTTTCCGGACTCAATTTTCTTTCGACTCTTTCATGCGACTCGGAAAGCTCCTTCATCAATTCGGGGCTGATGGTGAGCAGATCGCATCCGACGAGCTCGAGAATTTGGCCGGCGTTGCGAAAGCTCGCCCCCATCACTTCGGTCTCGTAACCGAAGTTCTTGTAGTAGTGGTAAATTTCCTGGACCGATTGCACGCCCGGATCTTCCGCGCCCGAGTAATCGCGTTTGTTCGCGGCCTTGTACCAGTCGTAAATGCGTCCGACGAAGGGCGAAATCAGCTGCACCTTGACCTCGGCGGCCCGGACCGCCTGAGCGAGGGAAAAGAGCAGAGTCATGTTGCACTTGATTCCCTCTTTCTGGAGTTGCTCCGCCGCGAGAATGCCCTCCCAGGTGGAAGCGATCTTGATGAGAACGCGCTCTCGTCCAATCCCCTGTTTGTCGTAGAGTTCGATCAGGCGCCGCGCTTTCTTCATCGCACCCTCCACGTCGAACGAATAGCGCGCGTCGGTTTCGGTCGAAACGCGCCCGGGAACAATCTTCAAGAATTCCGAGCCGAACTTTGCGAGAAGATGCTCGATGATGTCGTCAATCCGCGCCGCGCCGGTCAGCCCGGATTTCTTTCGATCGACAATGACCTCATCAAGCAAATGCACATACTGCTTCTTTTGTGTTGCCGCATAGATCAGGCTTGGATTCGTCGTCGCATCCTGCGGCTTGAACTCGCGGATGGATTCAAAATCGCCGGTATCCGCGACGATCTTCGTGAATTTCTTGATCTGCTCGAGCTGATTCAGCCCGGACTTTGCCTCTTGGTTCTCGGACACGGCGTTGTTCTCGCGCTTATTACACTGGATGCGGACCGCCCGCTTGTTCGGTGGTTGATCGACCGGACTGCCGGGCTCCAGTAATATTTCGCTGCTCCGCCGTTGGGCGGTCGCCTGCTAAATGTCGAGGCGTTGCTTTCGAAAATTCTTGGAGGACCAGCGAAGGAAAACGAGAGGCTGGAAAAGTAGCGATTCGCTACGACTGCTGATGGGGCGAGTTTCGTAATATCCTTGGAATTTCCGGAGGTATTTATGGCAACTGATCAAGCGGAACGGGCCGGGGCAAATCTATCGCTTTGGGAAGCGACGGATGAGGAGCCTGCCCTGCATCCCTTGCGCGAAAATACTTCGGCCGATGTTTGCATCGTGGGCGCGGGGATTGCCGGGTTATCCATCGCGTATGAGCTGAGCCACACCGGGCAAAAGGTGATTGTGCTCGATGACGGTGCGATCGGGCGTGGCATGACGGCGCGGACCACGGCGCATCTCGTGAACGCGCTGGACGATCGTTATTACGATCTCGAAAAATATCATGGCGAAGACGGGGCGTGCATGGCGGCGCAGAGCCACAGCGCGGCGATCGATCGCGTGGAAAAAATTGTAACCACGGAGAAGATCGATTGCGACTTCGAGCGGCTGGACGGCTATTTGTTCGAGCCGCCTAACGAGTCGCTTAAGAACCTGGAGAAGGAGTTCGATGCCTGCGAGCGCGCCGGCCTTGCGGTCGAATGGGTCCAGAACGCGCCGATCGAGGGGTTCGAGACCCATCGGGCGATTCGGTTCCCGCGCCAGGGGCAGATTCATCCCTTGAAATATTTGCGAGGTCTGGCCGAGGCCGTGATTCGCCAGGGCGGACAAATCTTCACCGGCACAAAGGTGGAGGAGACCCTGGGCGGGGAAAATGCGCGCGTGACGACGGCAAACAAGTTAACCGTGACGGCGAAAGCGGTGGTTGTGGCCACAAACTCCCCCATCAATGATCGCTACGTCATTCACACGAAACAGGCGCCCTACACCACGTACGTGATCGGTCTCCACGTTCGCCGGGGAGACGTGACGCACGCTCTCTTTTGGGACACAGCCGAGCGCGCCGGAATGGAAACCGGGCTGGGCGTGGTGCCGTATCATTACGTGCGCGTCGCGAAAGGCGATGGCGATGGCAACGAAATTTTGATTGTGGGCGGCGAAGATCACAAGAGCGGCCAGGCCGATGATTTCGAGCAGCGCTTCCAGCGTCTGGAAGATTGGGCCCGGGCGCGCTGGCCGAAAGCGGGCGACATTTTGTTCCAATGGTCCGGGCAGGTCATGGAACCGGTGGATTGCCTTGGCTATATCGGCCGAAACCCGGCGGACGAAAAGAATGTCTATATCGTGACGGGCGATTCCGGCAACGGCATGACGCACGGTGTGATCGCGGGGATGCTTATTTCCGGGTTGATCCGGCGGGGAGATCACGCCTGGGCGAAGCTTTATGATCCGTCGCGCATCACGGCGCGGACGGCGCTCGATTTCGCGAAGGAGAACATCAATGTCGCGAAGCAATACGTCGACTATTTCACGGGCGGTGATGCCGGCTCGGCGGATGATCTGAAACCGGGCGAGGGCGCCGTCATTCGGCGTGGCCTTAAGAAAATCGCAGCTTACCGGGATGAAGCCGGGACGCTGCATGAAATGACGGCCGTTTGCCCGCATCTCAAATGCATCGTGCATTGGAACCGCACGGAGACAACATGGGATTGTCCCTGCCACGGGTCGCGCTTCGATGCGTTGGGCAAAGTCTTGAATGGCCCGGCGGTGGCCGACCTGGCGCCGGTTGAAAACGGCGAGTCGTGATTTTCGCGTTCGTAGTTCACAGGCTGCGATGGCTCGCCCGTGTGCCGCTGTTTCCGCAGATCTTCGATACGATATTGCTCATGGGGACGGCCCTTTTTAATTGGCGTGCGCTTCGTGCCAGGGAATCGCTCGAACGCGAAGCGTGCCGTTTGCTCGGCGTCGAGCTGAGCGTGCATCGGTTTGGCGGCGTCGGTTTCGTTTTTGGCCGGCACGAGCTGGCTCACCTGCACGGCAACGGTTTGTTCGACGCATTCGTCGGGATGAGCGCGCGGGACGATGTGGTGCGCAGCGGAATGGCATCGCCGCATCACCTTTTTCCGCGCTCGGGCTGGGTCAGCTCTTGGATCAGGACCGAGGCGGATCTGCCGAAGGCACTGGAGTTGATGCGAATCGCGCAGCGATATCGCACTCGCCTGGAGGCGGTCGCGGCATGAACATCGAAACCTTTCGCGAATACTGTTTGAGCAAACCGGCCGCGACGGAAGACACGCCGTTCGGCCCCGAGGACATCGTCTTCAAGGTCGAGGGCAAGATGTTCGCGATAGCGGCCCTCGATGAAGTGCCGCCACGGGTGAATCTGAAATGCGATCCCGACCTCGCGCTCGAGTTGCGCGATCGCTACGAACAGGTGCAGCCGGGTTACCACATGAACAAGAAACATTGGAACACGGTTGAGCTGGATGGGGTAATTCCGCAGGCGGAGATCAGGAAAATGGTTGATCACTCCTACGATCTGGTGGTGCGGAGTTTGCCGAAGGCCAAGCGGGAGAAATTGGGCAAGTCGTAGCCCTTGGGCAGGTGGATCATGCGCTCCGCGCGCGATGCTAAGAATGGCGGCAAAGCCGCGATTTACTGCCATCGCGCGACGGAGCGCGCGATCCACCTAGGTCTGGGGACGCGCGGTTAATTCACGTAGCTGCACTTCGCCGACGTCCAGATGCAACGCTTCGCGGGCCACGCGCAGAAAACTGTCCGGTGGATCGGTCAGGGCGACTTGCAGTTTCCCCTCGCTGGAATCCGGGGCGCGAAGATTTTCGCGGATCAAAAGCTCCCGCACGGCGTTCGCGCAGTTTTGGGCGGAATCGACCAGCGTGATTGAGTCACCGAGCAGGCGGCTCATGGCGGCGCGCAAGAGAGGGTAATGGGTGCAGCCGAGGACAAGCGTGTCCATGCCTTCATCCACGAGCGGGCCGACATATTGCATGACGATCTGGTCGGTGATCGCACTCTGAAGCCAGCCTTCCTCGATCAGCGGCACGAGCAGGGGACAGGCGCGAGCGGTCACCCGAACGCCAGGGTTGAGCGCGCGCAGAGCGCGTTCGTACGCGCCGCTGTTGATCGTCGCGCGCGTCCCGATTACTCCGACGTGGCCGTTGCGGGTCGCGGCGATGGCCGCTTGCGCGCCGGGCTGGATCACGCCCGTGACGGTCACCGGCAGGCTTTGGGTGAGCTGCGAGAGCGCAACGGCGGAGGCCGTGTTGCAGGCAACCACGACGGTCTTCGCGTTTTCCTCGAGCAACATCGCCGCGATCTCGAGGCTGTAACGCTGCACCGTCGTCGCGCTATGTCCGCCGTACGGGACGCGCGCCGTATCGCCGAGATAGTAAATGCTCTCGTTCGGCAACAAAGTCCGCAACGCGCTCACGACGGTCAACCCGCCGATGCCGGAATCGAAAACACCGATGGGTGGCGAGTTTTCGGCCGGCCCGAGCAGTGTTTCGCTATTCACTGGCGTTGATGGAGATGGAGGGTGGATGGTGATTGGCCGGCTCGAGAGGCTTGTCCGTGCCGAGTGGATCGGTGATCGAGCGCGCGTGAGGCGGCAACTTTGCCTTTGCCACGGCGAAATTGGCCGCGCCGGCCCGATAATTAACGGCGGCGTTATAATTTTGGATGCCCTGGGCGATGGCCACCCCGAGCCGCTGGCGATAGTAAGTCGTCGCGATCCGCTGCCCTTCCGCTGGGTCGCTGATAAACCCCGCTTCGAGCAGGACCGCCGGGATCTTGATGTCCTTCAGCACGTGGAACCGCGCGTGACGCACCCCGCGATCGAAGGTCGAAACGCCGGACAAAACCGCGGCGTGAATGGAGGCAGTCAGCGCGATGTTCTGGCCGTCCAGCGCATTGCCGGCGAGCCGCTCGGTGCCGGCGCCGGAAGTATGGTGTCCGTTGTTCGAAGCATGTGAGGGCACGCCCTCGGGGGCGAGGGCATAGCTTTCCACGCCGGAGCCGCCCGAGGCTGAGTTGAAATGAATGCTCACAAAGACGGCGCGTTGAAAACCGTTGGCAAAATTTACCCGGTCCTCCAGCGAAACACCAACGTCGTTCACCCGGGTCATCTCCACCCGGTAGCCGGCGCGGATCAATTCCTTGCGGGCGGCCAGGGCGACATCCAGCGCGAAGCCTTTCTCCGTCCCCCAGCGGCTCGACGCGCCCTGATCGGTGCCTCCGTGACCGGGATCGAGCACCACGGTCTCGATCCTTTCCGCTTTATGAATTCGGCTCGGCCGGAGCACGGGCTCGAGAATTTTGCTGACATCCATGACCGAGATCAGGTCGTCGTCCTTGCTGCCCAGAAGCGGGAAGTTTGTGAAAAATCTGACGCCGTTGATCGAAAGCTCGCTCGTGCCGGCCTGCGCCCGGATCGCACGGCGCTCGCTCCGGAGGGAAACAGTCCGGCTGACGCGGGTGTAATCCGGGAATTGATAGAACTGCGCGACGTTCGAGAAAGTGACGTAGGAACGGTCCCGCTGGCGGATGACGGTCCAATCGCCGCCAAAGGCGACTGCGGCTGATGCCAGGCAAGCAAGCACGAGAGAAAAAAGGAATCGCTTCCGATATTTCTTGTTCCTCGTGTTCATGCTCGCGCTCCTCGTAATCGCAATTTCTTCTCGGATCAAGCGAGGACGATCACGACTCGGAGGGACGTGCTTCCGCACGTCCCAAATTTCTGCGGCTGCGACATAGTCGGACGTGCAGAAGCACGTCCCTCCGAGAAGGTAACGGCTCAACAGAGTCTCTCCTTTTCATTTTGCAATCCCCCCCGGCACTCGCATCATTCCCTCGCGATGTCCGAATTGCCGAAAACATACGAGCCCGCCGCCGTCGAGCCGAAGTGGTACGCGCGCTGGGAGGAGGCCGGCTGTTTTCGGGCGGACGCGCACTCGGCGAAGCCGGCGTTCTCAATCGTGATTCCGCCTCCGAACATCACGGGCATCTTGACCCTGGGCCACGTCCTCAACAACACGATCCAAGACATTCTGGCGCGCCGGGCGCGCATGCAGGGTTTCGAAGTGCTTTGGTTGCCGGGAACCGATCATGCCGGGGTGGGGACCCAGACGGCCGTCGAAAAACACCTTCGAAAGACGGAGAACAAAACGCGGCACGATCTCGGCCGCGAAGAGTTTCTCCGCCGCGTCCTCGATTGGCAGGACAAGCATGGCGGAATCATCATCCAACAGCTCAAGCGGCTGGGCTGCTCCTGCGATTGGTCGCGGCAACGCTACACGTTCGACGAAGACTATGTCCGGGCCGTCGAATCAGTCTTTGTCGATCTTTATGGCAAAGGGCTGATTTATCGCGGTCGCCGGATGATCAATTGGGATCCGTCCGCGCAAACGGCGTTGTCGGATGAAGAAGTCATCGCGAAGCCGCAGAAGGGCAGCCTTTACTACGTTCGCTATGAGATTGTCGAAGAACCGGGGCGATTTCTGGAAGTCGCCACGACGCGACCGGAAACGATCATGGCCGACACGGGGGTCGCGATTCATCCAGGCGACCAGCGCTATGCCGGCCTGGTCGGCAAGCACGCCTGGCGTCCGCTCGCGCGCGAAAAGATTCCGATAGTCGCCGACGAAGCCATTGACCCCAAGTTCGGCACGGGCGTTCTCAAAGTCACGCCCGCCCATGACAAGATCGACTTCGAAATTGGGCAGCGCCACCAGCTGCCGGTCATCGACGTGCTCCATCCCGACGGGAAAATAAATTGCCCGGCGACGCCAGAGCTTGACGGCCTCGATCGATTCGAGGCGCGGAAGAAAGCGGCGGAATTATTGCAGGAGAGAGGATTGCTCTCGAAGACGGAGCCGCACGAAAATAATGTAGGGTTCAGCCAGAGAAGCGAAGTCCCGATCGAGCCGCGCCTGAGCGAGCAATGGTTTTTGCGTTATCCAAGAACGAAGGAGGCGCTCGATGTCGTGCGGGATCACCTCATCCGCTTCTTTCCCAGCATTGGGAAAAAGTTTACGCGCAATGGCTCGAGAACATTCAGGATTGGTGCATCAGCCGCCAGATCTGGTGGGGGCATCGCATTCCGGCGTGGTATCGCGGCGACGAAACTCGCGTGCAACTCGAATCGCCCGGGACCGATTGGCACCAGGATCCGGATACCCTGGATACTTGGTTTTCATCCTGGCTCTGGGCCTATGAGACGATGGACGCGGAGACGCGGCAGAAGTTTTATCCGACATCGGTCCTCGTCACCGCGGCAGACATCATCTTCTTCTGGGTCGCGCGCATGATCATTGCCGGACTTGAGTTCAAGCCGGGAAAAACCGAGCGCCTCGAAGATAACATTCCGTTCCGCGATGTCTTTTTGACCGGGCTCATTCGCGACAAACACGGGGTAAAGATGTCGAAATCAAAGGGCAATTCGCCCGACCCTCTCGATTTAATCGCGAAGTACGGCGCGGACGGATTGCGTTTTGGTTTGATGCGGATCGCGCCCAGCGGACAGGACTTCTCGTTCGACGAGAAGCAGATCGAGGAGGGGCGTAATTTCGCCACCAAGCTTTGGAACGCCGCGCGTTTTCGCCAGATGCACGGGCCGAGCGAGGCCGCGCCGCGTTTGGACGACCACGCACTCTCGATTTACTCGCTCGAAGTTCTGGCGCGTTTCGATGAGCTTCTGCTCGCGATCGAGGCCGCTTTTCGGGAATACAAATTCAATGAAGTGGCCCAGCGTCTTTACGATTTTTTCTGGAGCGATTATTGCGATTGGTTCATCGAAGCGGCCAAGACCGAGATCTTCAGCGCGGACGAGGCCCGCAAGAAATCGGTGCTGGCGGTGATGGATTTTGTGTTGTCCGGATTTCTGCGCCTGCTTCATCCGTTCATGCCCCATATCACGGAGGAGCTTTGGTCCGTGCTTGGTTTGAGCAGCGGGGCAGGGGGATCAATTCAATTCGTTTCGCCACCCCAGCCCGCTTTGTCTTCAATGGATCCTGGGATGCTCGCGGAGGCGAGAAGCAAGGTCGCGAAGATTTACGAAACGGTGGAAGCCGGCCGCAACCTCCGCGCTTCGGCGCGCATTCCTTCCAACAAGAAGGCGCGGTTTATTTTGCGTCCCGCTCCAGGGACCGACGCACAAGAGGTGCCGACGATTGCCCGGTTGCTGAACGCGGAAGAGCTGTGCCTCGATCCGAAGCACCAGGCGGAAGCCGGCGTCCCCCTGGCCATCACGCCGCTCGGAGAGCTTTATCTCCTGATCGAGGCCGGCGACCAGTCAGTGGAGCGCGACCGGCTCGACAAGGAAATCGCTCGGCTCGAAGGGGAATTGCGGACGGTGGCGGCGAAGCTTTCAAACGCTTCCTTTGTAGACAGAGCCCCTGCCGCCGTCGTGCAGGAACATCGGCAGCGGAAAACCGATTTCAGCGAGCAGCTTGCGCAGTTGCGGAAGGCGCGCGCAGCAATGGATTGAAGAGGACGCGCTGCGTGTGGATCTCCGCCCCGCGCGCTTCGAAGTATGCTTTCAGCTCTGGAGTGTAAAGGGAGTCGTCGTACTCGCGATTCAACTCCAGGCAGACCTGGCCATCCGGGGCGAGCTGGTTCGCCGCCAGGTCGTCCAGGAAGAATTCCCACTCAGGGATTTTCCAGAGCTTGTCGCTCTTGTGCCCGTTGAAGCAAATCATGTGGGCCGCGATCACATCGAATTTCGGGCCGAGATCGGGCAGGGGTTGATACGCTTCGACGCGCCAGATTTTCCGTTTCACCCCAAGGAGTTCGGTCATATCCCGAAAGCCTGGTTCTTCATCCAGATCCAGCCCAAGAACATCGTGGCCCAAATACTGGCAGATGTAGAGGAAATAGCCGGTGCCGGAGCCGATATCGAGCACGCGCTTGCGCCCGCCCAAATCGAGACCGAGATCCCGGACGCGCTTGAGGTTGATCTCCATCCAGCGCTCGATTTCGAGATATTTCGGCCACTCGTCACCGGGATCGCGCATCGCGTACCGATCGTAGATTTGTTGGAACTTTTCGCGGTCGATCGTCCGGGTGATCTTGGCGGTATCGAAGCGCAGCGGGGCGCGCCCAATGGCCCATTGCTTCACGTGCCGGCGCGCGCTCGCGTAGGCGTCGCCACTCAGCACTTTTCGAAGTTTGTAGGATAACTGCATCGCGGCGTGTTCCTGTTGTCAGCAGGCGTAGGTTTCGCCTAAAATCCATCAGCCCGCGTGGGATTCAATCGATGAATATCTGGAAAAAATTGCTTTGGATTGCCATTAGTGCGGTTGGCCTGCTGGCGATCGCGGTGCTGGCGCTTTCGCGCGGCGAACAAATCAACGCGCTATGGATCGTGGCCGCGGGGCTATGCACTTTCTCCATCAGCTATCGCTTCTACAGCAAATGGCTGGCAACCAAGGTCCTGGTCTTGAACGAGGAGCGGGCCACGCCCGCGATCGCCCATGAAGACGGGAAAGACTTTGTCCCGACGAACCGTTGGATGGTATTCGGCCATCATTTCGCCGCGATCGCGGGGCCGGGTCCACTGGTCGGGCCGGTGCTCGCGGCGCAATTCGGATTTCTGCCCGGAACGCTCTGGATCCTGATCGGCGCAACCCTCGGCGGCGCGGTGCACGACATGATCGTGCTTTTCAGCTCCGTCAGACGCCGGGGCAAGACGCTGGGGCAAATGGTGAAGGAAGAAATCGGCCGCGGCGTGGGCGCGCTGGCCCTCATCAGCGTGCTCCTGATCATGATTATGATCATGGCGGTGCTTGCTTTGGTGGTCGTTCAAGCCCTTGCGAAAAGTCCGTGGGGCGTTTTCACGATCTCGACGACGATCCCGGTGGCGATGCTCATGGGCATCGGGCTGCGCACCGGAAAGGTGAGCGTTTTCTGGATCACCGCGTTCGGCCTGGCCGGCCTGGCCTTCGCCGTTTGGGGCGGGCAATTTCTTTCTCATTACCCCGCGGTTGAAGCCTTTTTTCAGCGGGACGAAAAATGGCTGGCCTGGTCGGTCATGCTTTACGGACTGGCGGCGTCCATTCTGCCGGTCTGGCTGCTGCTCACCCCGCGCGATTATCTCAGCACATTTCTGAAGCTTGGGACGGTCGCGGCGCTCGCGATCGCGGTGGTCGCGCTGCGGCCGATGCTCCTGATGCCGTCCATTACGAACTTCATCGATGGCAGCGGGCCGATCTTTGCGGGACCGGTTTTTCCATTTGTTTGCATCACGATCGCCTGCGGGGCGGTCTCGGGTTTTCATTCGTTGATCGCCTCGGGCACGACCTGTAAAATGATCGCGCGCGAATCGAGCATCCGGAGCATCGGTTACGGCGCGATGGTCACGGAGATGATGGTCGCGCTCATGGCTATGATCGCCGCCTGCGTGCTGGAGCCGGGCGAATATTTCGCGATCAACACCAAAGGCGCGCCGAGCGAAGTGGTCGCCAGGATCACCGCGGCGGGCTTCCCCGTGACCGAACCGGGTATGCAGAAGCTCGCGACCGACCTGGGAGAAACCGCGATGTTCGGCCGGGCGGGAGGGGCGCCGACGTTCGCGGTCGGGATGGCGCACATGTTCTCGCGCGTCTCCTCGAATCCAACCGCGCTCGCGCTCTGGTATCACTTCGCCATCATGTTCGAAGCGCTCTTTATCTTGACGACGCTCGACGCGGGGACGCGCGTCGGCCGGTTCCTCCTCCAGGATTTCCTGGGGAATTTATGGAAGCCGCTCGGCAACACGAGCTCCTGGCCGGCCAATCTGTTCTCCAGCGTGCTGTTGGTCGGGGCCTGGGGCTGGTTTCTCTATCAAGGGGTCCTCGATCCACTCGGCGGCATCAATAGCCTGTGGCCTCTGTTTGGATTGGCGAATCAGTTGCTCTCGATCATCGCGCTTTGTCTCGGGACGACCGTGCTGATCAAGATGGGCAAGGTGCGCTACATCTTCGTCACGCTTCTGCCTCTCTGCTTCATGGGCGTGGTCACCTTCAGCGCCGCCTACCTGAAGATATTTTCGCCGGACCCGCGGCTGGGATTTCTCAGCGGGGCTGAAGCGCTAACTCGAACGGCCAGTACGATCGCCGACGTGGCCAAAGCGGCGGAAATGACACGGCAGGCGGCGATCTGGCGGTTCGACGCCCTGGTGGCGTTCGCCTTCGTCGCGCTGGTTTTCGCGATCGCGGCCGGCAGCGCGCTCGAATGGTGGCGGCTGTTGCGGGGATCGAAACGGATCGTTCTGCACGAAAGCGAATTCGTCCCGCTCTCGCGTGCTGAGTCCAGCAGCGTCTGAGATCATGCAACGGCGGGAACTGCTGCGGGTGGTGCGGGCTCTCCTCGAGCAGCCGACCGCGCCATTCCACGAGGATGCGGTGCGTGACGCGATCGTCGCGCAATTGAAGAAATGCGCGCACGTGCGGATCGAGCACGATGCCCATGGCAACATGATTGCGCGCTATCGGCGCGGAACTCGCCGGCAGGCGCGCTGGGCCTTCGCGGCCCACATGGATCATCCCGGCTGGGTCCGAGACAAGCACGGTGAGTGGCGCTTCCTTGGCTCCGTGCCGGAGCGTTTCCTGATCGATCCGCGCAAGCGGGACTTTGGGGATTTCGCGATGTGGGACCTGCCCGCCTTTGAGTTCAAGGACGGGCAAATCCACTCACGCGCTTGCGACGACTTGTTAGGCTGCGCCGAGATCATCTGTCTCTTTCGGGAATTGGAGGCCGCGAAAGCGAATGTCCATTGCCTGGGTCTTTTTACCCGCGCTGAAGAAGTCGGTTTCTGGGGAGCGATTCAACTGGCGCGCTCGGGAATACTTCCGAAAAACATCACCATTTTTTCCCTGGAAACGAGCACGCCCCGGGGCGGAGCGGAAATCGGCCGCGGGCCCATCGTGCGGGTGGGGGACCGCCTGTCGATTTTCGACAGCGGCGAGACGTTGCGGATCATGAATGTCGCGGCGGCAAACGGCATCCCGGTCCAGCGTTGCCTGCTGGATGGCGGTTCCTGTGAAGCGAGCGCCTATCAGGTTTACGGCTACCGCTCGGTGGCTGCGAGCATTGCGCTGGGCAACTATCACAACTGCACGCCGGATGGCGGGATCGGGTGCGAATACGTGTCCGCGGACGATTATGCGAATATGGTCCGGCTTTGTGTCGCGCTGGTGCGCGAGGTGAAATCGCCCGATCCAGTGAAAGCCTTTCGCGCCACGCTGGAGAAAAGGGCGGCGGGGTACAAGCCGTTCTTCCGGCCAATGTAGAGCGCGAGCGCCTCCAGACTTTTCCGCTATTTGCGGCGGAGCAGGACGGTAATTTCCTGGTCGCGGCGGGCCAGGATCACCCGGCCGTCTTCGATCGCTTTGACCGTGAGCTGATAGGTCTGGTTGCCGAGTTGCAATCCAAATTGCTGACCCTCCTGCATCGTCTTGCCATTGATGATGGCGAAACGCGCCAGCGAGCCTTTGTCGAAGGTGATCGAACTAACGACAAAGGCGGCCGGTTGAATTTCGGCGCCGCCCGCGTCCGTCACGCTCAGCTTGGCCACTGGCTTCCAGCCGATCGGCCAAAATGGATTTCGGCCGCTTGCTTCCATGGCGAAGGCCGATTTGCTTTTCAGCTCAACCACGGGGGTTTTCTCCGCCTCCGCCTGCGCGCGGGTCAGGGTGAGGAAAGCCAGAAGAGAGATCGTCAAAAGCGTTTTCATCGTTTCAGCATCACCGTGGCGACGTTCAGGTTGACCTGTTGAAATTGCGGATCATCCGCCGAGGCATGGATATTGAGGTGGTGGATGGAAAGAAGCGGCTCGGTGTTTTCCAGTTCGGCGATTGCCCTGCCGAGGGTGGCGAAATCCGTTTGCGGCAGATCGAGCAGCCAGTTGTACCGCATCCAATCGGCCAGGTCGGCCTCTTTGAAGGGAACGCTGCCCTCGAGGCGCGCCGTAGCCTTGTCGATCTGTTGGTTGGCGAAGAAGGTTTTCATCTTCGGCGGGAACCAGGCGATGGGAGCGCCTTCCGGGCTCGAGGCCTTGAGGGCCGCATGCCGTGTTGTCGCCGCGGTGGCCTGCTTTTCCAGGTTGGTGGCTTTGAGCATCTCGTTTTTCGAGCTGCCTACCTTGCCGGTAAGATCGTTGATCGACACGAGCATCGAATCGCGGCTCCGGTTGAGGGGGCCCAGGAAGAACGTGAAGTAAACGTAAAGCAAAACGACGAACCCGATCGAGCTGAGCAGGAGCTTCTGGATCTGGTCTTTGGTCAGGTTCAGTTTCTTCATTTCCTTGGAGCCTTTGGAGCTGGGGACGGAGCCTTGACCGCGGCGGCGGTTGGATGGAAAGCGACGCTCAAAGCGAACCGCGCCATCGCCATGTTGGCCCCTCCGATGTTTGCCAGCGTGTCCAAATCCTCGAGGGTTTTGAACTCGACCTTCACGTCGTGGTAACCCTGGCCGAGTTGTTCGAGAAGCAGCTGGCGGAGTTCTTCCGCCGCGGCGCGCGGTTCGCGGCCCGCGGCCAGACCTTCGATCATCACAGTTACCCCTCTGTTATCGTCCAGGACGATCCCGTCGATGCTGGTGAGCTGTGCGTTCAAAGCCACGCAGCGCGAAAGTTTTTCCAGGAACGGCGCCCAATAAAAACGGCCGTCGATCATTCCGTCGAGCACCTTGGTCGTGCCGATGATGGCATTCAATTCCGCGGAGCGCTTTTGCGACGAGGTCACGTTGGGCTCGACCTTGCTCCAATCATGCTGGACCGCGTTGAGCCGGCTGCGGATTTCCAGCGTCTTGTAGGCGTTCCACATGTAATAGAGGAACATCAGGGCGCCGAGGCCGCCAAGGACCATCATGCCGATCTTGAGCGGATCGCGCTGACGCTGCCTTTGTTCCTGGAACTCCTCGTGCAGGAGATTGAGGTGGAGTGCCATGCGCGACCTAGTTTCTGAGGTACTCGAACGCCGCACCGCAGGCGACGTTGAGCGAGACAAATTCGTGGGGCAGGGCCTGGCGTTTCGCGGGCGGGAGGGCCACCTCGCAGGTCTCGAGCGGGTCCCAAATTTCGCAGGGCAGTCCCAACTCGTCGCTTAGCGTCTGGAGGATCGTTTCCGTCCGAGCCAGGCCGCCGGAAACAAAAATTCGATGAATGCTTTGCTCGTGCTGGCCTTCAAAAAATCCGATCGAGTTACGCACTTCCGTCGCCAGCCGGGCCAGGGAAGCCCGGCAAATCTCGGCCATGCCGGCATCGCCTTCCTGCATCATGATGCGAGCAGCCCCGGCATCGAGCGCCCCATCCGCCGTCAGGGCGTGAGTCAGCGCTTTTCCGCCATAATCGATGCTCCGGACGAGGACGAGTTCCCTTTGGCTGCCGATCATCACCGTGCTCTGCAAGTGGCCCATGTCGAGAAGCAGGAACGCCTCTTTGGCAAAAGTTTCCGGGTAAGCGAATTCGAAAGCGTTAAAGGAACAGACCGGCGCCAGCTGAAGAATATCCGCCGAAACGCGGGACTTGCTGCAAGCCTCGGAAATCTGTTTCACCGTCGGCCGCAACATTCCGCCCACCAGATATTTGTTTTTGGTGTTTCCGTTTGCAGCAGGCGCTGGAGCCTCCCCGGCTCCGTTGGCCGAGCCGTTTGTCCGGGAGCCATTCGTGGCCTCGGGCGAAAGCAGCGCGCAATCGAGGACAAAGTCTTTGCATTCCTGATTCAGGACCATGAGGCCGTTGAGCCGAAGCGCATTGCGCAAGAGATCGATCGGCGTATTCGGCTGCTCGACGATGCGGAGGAGCGATTCGGGATCGGAAACGGCGATCGCGCAGCCTTTGGCGCTTCCGCCGAGATCCTTGAGCAAGAGCTTGAGTTGCTGGGCGAGTTCCTCAGGCGTGGTGAGATCGTCGGGCACTTCTCGCGAAGCGTAGCTGGTCAGGACAAATCGATCGTCCCCCTTCCGCTGGAGCAGGACTCCTTTGAAGACGTGTTTTCCCAGATCGATCCCAAAGACAGAATTTCCGCGTCTCGCCATGATGCTGGCATCCATGTAGCGGGAACCGTGCCGACAGCCCGGTTTTCTACCCGTAGCGCAGCCCTTTGGAAGCCATCCGCTACCCCGCCGAAAACCGGTCCCTAGCCTCCGGCGAAGGCGCGATAACCGAAGAAATGGCGGCTCTTGATTATCTCCGCCACTTCCGGAGGCACCATTTGCTCCCAGGCCGGGTCGCCCGACTGTAATTTCGCCATCGCGTCCGGAGGATGGATGTGCAGATACTTCGGGTCATAATCGGTGATTTCCTGGATGAACTCGTTGTCGATCAGATAGCGGTAGAGCGAGTGCAAATTTGGGGCCACTTCCAGCCTGGTTGCCGTTACCAGCTCGCCCGTTTTCTCGTCGACCAACGGATAGACATACAGCTTCAAGCCGCTCTTGAACATTCGGCCGAGCGCTTCCAGGATTCCGCCCTCGAGATTGAGGTAGTATTTCTCATCGAAAATCTCCATCAGACTCGGCACCCCCATGACGAGCCCGATCATCCGATTCGTGTAACGCGCCAGGTAGGAGGCGAGGCGAAAATATTCGCCAAATTTCGAAACCATCACCGTGCGGCCGAGAGCGCCCAGAATATCCACGCGCGCCAGAAAATCGGCGTGATTGAGCTGGCCTTCCGAGAGCAGATTCTCCAGCGTCATTTCCATCAGGACCACCAGTTCCTCTTCCGGGCAGCCGCATTGCTTGAGAAAGGCGGTGCGCGCGCCGTTTAGCATGTCGTTTGTGGAATAGGTCACGGGACGAAAACTGCCGCGTTCGACCAGGAGAGCCTTCTTGTAGAGAATGTCGGCGGGCTGGACGGTCTCGCCGTCCGCGGTGAACATGACGGCGTTGGTCAAACCCTGGCTGACGAGCTGCAAACTCATCAGCCGATTGTCGACCTGGGGGAACGCCTGACCGGAGAATTTGATCATGTCCATCCGGATGCGGTCGGGCGCGAGATTCTCCTGGAGCGAAGCGATCAGCTTCTCGGGCTGACGATGGTAAAAGGCGCCGTAGAGAAGATTCACGCCGATGATGCCGAGCGCTTCCTGTTGATCGACGTTCGATTCATCCAGCATCCGGATGTGAATGATGATCTGGCTGGGTTCGCCCCGCGTTTCTTCTTGAAAGCGCACGCCCAGCCAGCCGTGCGACTCGTTGTGCTGCTTGAAACTCCGCGCGGCGACGGTGTCGGCAAAAACAAAAAAAGTCCGCTCGTTGCCAAGTTTCTGATCCAGGCGCTCGATCAGCAGATTGTACTCGTGGTCCAGCATCGTCTGGAGCCGGTTGCGGCTGACGTAGCGGTCGGCGGTTCCGTAAATGGCGTCGCTAAACGTCATGTCGTAAGCCGACATTGTTTTCGCGACCGTGCCCGACGCGCCGCCGACGTGAAAGAACCGCCGGGCGACCTCCTGGCCGGCGCCGATCTCGGCGAACGTCCCGTATTTCTTCTCGTCGAGATTGATCTGGAACGCCTTTTTATTGGTGCCGACATCCATCTCCGCGTTCATACGCAGTCAAGATGTGGACAATTAGGCGCTTCTCAACCCGCACTTGGGTTCCGGCAATTTAAGCGGTCCTACCGTCGCACGAGCCGCGCGCCGTTTGCCGGAATCCACCCGCGGAGACCGTTCGGCAACGCCGCGTAGATCCAATCGCCTCGTTGGCTCAGGACCTTTATCTCGCTCCCGGGCGGTAACGCCAGCACGCTGCTCGCGCTGTCCGCCGTCGCCAGGCGCGCCTCGATGTTCGTTCCGGTCACGATCGCCAGGGCCCTGCCTTTGCTGCCCGTCTCCAGAGAGTAAAGGGCGTAAACCGCGCCTGCGAAAACGGCCATCGCAAAGACGGCGAATGCGATCAGGGCCGCGGAGCGGCGCCGTGAATAGAAGAGACGCGTCAAAGCGAAAAGCGCGAGCCAAAAGGCAGCGGATGCCGCGATGGAATATTGCATGGAAGTCGCGGCGCCGAGGTAACGCTCCAGGACGCCTGGCTTCAACTCCAGGGCGCGCGCTTCGTCACGCACGAGGCTCAAATTAGCCGCGGTCTCCGGATGGTGGGGATCGAGCGCAAGCGCGCGTTCGTAGTTCAGGATCGCCTCGCCGAAATTTCCGAGCCGGAACCACCCATTGCCCAGATTGTAGAAGAGATTGGCGTTCCAGCGCCCGGATTGGATGAGGTTTTGGTAACCGTCAATCGCCTCCTGAAAATGTCCCTCGCTGTAATTCTGGTTCGCCTTCGCGAATTCCGGATTCGGGTCCGCGCGAACGGCTTTTGCGGCCGCGCAGCTTAGGACGACCGCCGTAACGCTCACCCACCATAAATGCCGTTTCATTTTCGGAGGCTTTCGATCAAATCGAGAACTTCGGTTCGCGTCTCCGGGGGCACTCGCCGAATCCCGTTCGGCCCCGCGCCGCTATAGCGGGCTTCGTTGCTCTTCTCGAAGAGATGACGAAGGCGCAGCCGCGTATTTTCGTCCGCCTGGAACGCCGACGCGGCGACTTCCGCATCGACCATGTTTGGGTCGAGGTTTTTTGCCAGAGCGGTCTTCAATTGCACCGCGCGCGAAGCGCGGGAGAAATATTCCCGCGGTGAAGCGTCGTCGCGACCCAGGCTTTGTTGCAGCTCCGCCGCTTCGTGCTGCAACACCTCGCGCCGCCGGGCTTCTCGATTATCGAGATGGGCCTGCCGCAATTTCCAACCGACATAGCCGAGCAGGGCCAGGAACGGGAAGAGTTGGGCGAGCCAGAACGGCCGGCGGGCGTAGAGGGGCGCAAACGATTGCGGCGCGGCCGGAAGATTTGTCAGCTGGTGAAGAATGTCCTGTCGCTCGGGCACAGCTGGCGGCGATGCACCGGGTGCGGGCGCCTGTGGCGCGGCGACGGGTGCGACCGTGGCTGGCGCAGCGGCTCCTTCCACGCGAACCGGAATCGGCTCGGTGCGCAGCGTGACGTATTGTTCCTTCAGCGAATCGAAATAGGTGAAGAGCTGCGCTGGAAGCTTGTCTTTGCGTTCGTTCGGGCTGAGGACGCTCTCGAACGTTTTCACGCCGCTGATTCCCACGTCGTCATCCTGTTTGAAATTCGCGGAGGGCGGGTACTTGCGCCATCCCGCCTCATCTTCCAGGGCCGGAGCCGTCACCCGATCAAAATTCCCACGGCCTGAAATCTTCGTCGTGACGGTGAACGGGTCGCCCACCTGGCCAGACTTTGGGTTGGCGTCGGATTCCATGGTAAAATTGCCGACGGCTCCCGAAAAACTCGCCGGAGGATTGGGTGGCAGCGTCTTGACCTCGAGCGTGACCGCTTCGCCCGTAATCTTGATCGCCACGGGCTGGGTCAGATCGGCGAAGGGATTCGGCAAAATGCCATTGAACGCGTCGTCCATTTCGAAAATGTCGCGGGGCGAGTACTGCCGTGGGCGTGCCCGAGGCCATTGCATCAAGGTTTCCAGCTCGGCGGGGCCGATGGTCAGGCTGCCGGCTTTAGCGGCGGCGACGGCCGTCTTGTAGATGTAAACAAAGAAACGGCGGCCGTTAATTGTCTCCTGTCTCTCAATCGGACGTTGAAGCTTTTGGATGGTGAAACCCTGACCACCGATCCGCGGTCCCGCCGCCACGGGATTTGGGTCGAATCGGACGCGAGAATCGATGCGGAGACGTATTTCCACCGGGACCAATTCCCCGACGTAAACGTTCTTCTTCGGCACAATGATCTCGGCGGAGCCGATGTCCCGCGGATTGATCGCCCCCCGGCCGTTGGACGTTTGTGGTCGACTCGAACTGGCGCCGACTTCCAGCGTCAACTCCTCGGTGCGGAGTGTGGCGCCACCCGCGTGAATGGTTTGTGGCGGTATTTTGAAACGGCCGGCGCGGAGCGGGAGGATCGTGTAGTTGAAGGTGACGCTCGACGTGACGCTGAGGTTGCGCATTTCAAATGATTGCATCTGGCCGGTTGAACGAATCTCCAGGCCGTCCACGGAAACCACGGTGGGTGGTGCGACACTCCGGTCTCCCCTTACTTGAATCTGGAGTTCAACCGGCTGGCCGACGGCGGTCTGCGAGCTCGACAACACAGCCGTGGCCGAGGGTTGCTCCGCCCGAGCAATGGGAGTGCAAGCAGCCAGCGCGAAAGATGCGACGGCCATGCGAGCGCATAAACAATGAAAAAATGAACGGGGCATCTGGGACCGGTTACCAGTCTTTATAGACATTTCGCGAAACCCTGCGTTCATCAAGCTGCACCCGCCGCTCTTCGTCCTTCATCGACTGGAGGAGAAGCTCCGCTTGCTTCTCGCTCATTTGGCCATCCTTCTCGGGCTCGGCCTCGGCCACGTGAGCGCTCTGCTCCTGAGGTGGCTGTTCCTCTCCGGCTCCTTTTACTTCCCCGGCCAATTTCTTCTCCGGAGAAGACGCAGGCGCCGGAGTCGGTGAAGTGCCGGTTCCTTCACCCTGGCCGGGCGATTGAGACGGACTTCCTTTATCGGAAGGCGTCGGAGTTTGCCCCGGCTTTTCCTGATCGCCGCCCGCTGAATCCTGTTTGTCGTTCTTGCCGGTGTCTTCGTTGTTTTGAGGGGAAGGCGAGGGTGAAGGGCCTCCCTGATTCTGCTGCGGTTGCTCATTCTCTCCCGGTGAAGGCGATGGAGTTTCGTTCTCCTTGGACGAGTCGCCCTTGGTTTCGCCGGAATCGTTCTTTGGCTGCGATTCCTGATCGTCGCCCTTGTCCGGTTTCTCCTGTTCGCCGTCGCCCGCCTGATCTTTCTGACGCTGATCTTTGTCGTCTTTCTTGGAATCGTTTTTCTTGTCCTCTTGCGGTTTTGGCGATGGCGAAGGAGGGGGCTGCTGCTCTCGCTTCTGCTTCAATTCCTCGATCTTCTTCTTCACATACGCGAGGTTCTCTTTCGCCTCTTTGTTCTCCGGCGCGATCTTCAGACTCTGCTCGTAGTGTTGAAGCGCGTTCGTCCAATCCTTCAGCTTTTCGTCATCTTTCTTTTGCGTCTCGCCTCGCTGGTAAAGCGTGTTGCCAAGATTGTAATGGCTCTTCCCCTGCAACCCCGCATCGGGCGAAAGCAACGCCTGGCTGAAGGAATTCAACGCCTTGCCGTAGTCCTTCATTTTGTAGGCGGCCGCGCCGGCATCGAATTGAATCTTGTCCGCGGCCCCCGTTCGAGGGTGCTCCTTGAGCGTCTTCTCGAATTCCCGGTAGGCGTCGCTGAACTTTTGCTGGCGATAAGCCTCCAGGCCCGGCGCCGCGGCGAAGCAACCATTCGCCAGGAGCAAGAGGGCCGCCGCCATCGCCAGCGTCTTTTTCCCTGGCTCGATGGCTGGAGCCGTGACGCGGCGAAGGCGTCTTCGCTCGCGCATGACGAATGACGCCGCGAGAAAGAACAGCGCCGCGCCCAGCGGCCATTGGTAACGCTCGATCGGCCGGCGGGAAAGCCGGGCATCGATGTCACCAGCCTGCATTTTGGCGAGCCCCTCGGCGAACAACTGTTTCATGGTTCGCGCGCCGTCGAGATGAAGATAAAATCCGCCGGTGTTTTCCGCGATTTCTTTCAGGCGCTTTTCGTCCAGCTTCGATTTCACGACCTGCCCCGTGCCGTCCTTGACGAAGGCCGTCCCTCCGTCTTGTCCGGTGATCGGAATGAGCGAGCCTTCCGGCGTGCCGACGCCCACGGTGAAAATTCGCACGCCGGCATCGGCCGCCGCCTTCGATGCTTTCGGCGCGTCACCGCTGAGCTCTTCGCCGTCCGTGAAAATGACTAACGCCCGATTGCCGATCGCACTTTTTCCGTAGGTGCCTACGGCCAAATCAATCGCTTTCGAAATGTTTGATCCGCCTTCCGGAATCGTGCTGGTGTCGAGGTCGTTGATCGCCTCGACGGCCGCGCCGTAGTCGATCGTCAGGGGTGCTTGGAGGAAGGCGCGGCCGGCGAACGCGACGAGGCCCACCCGGTCGCCCTGAAGCTCGTTAATAAGATCCTGCGTGGCCAGTTTGACGCGCTCGAGGCGGTTGGGCGCCACGTCGTTCGAAAGCATGCTGCGCGAAGTGTCGACCGCGAGGATGAGGTCCAGTCCTTTCCGCCTGGCGTCTTCGTAAATGTATCCCCAACGCGGCTGCGCCAGGGCCGTTATCGCAAACGCGAGCCCGAAAAGGACAAGAGCGAAACGCACAATGCGGCGGCGACGGTCCACGGTGCGCGCGAGATTCGGCAACAGCCGCTCCGAAACAAAGTCGCGTAACCGCAGGACCGCGCGACGCTCCGCCCGCGCAAAGAGCACGGCGAGAATCGGGATAATGAGCAAAGCCCAGAACCACTGTGGGGCGCCAAAAGTCATGGGTAGTGCGCGTTTCTTTTCTTCAAGGCAATTTCTTCCAAATCGTCTGCGACAATAAAATCTGGGCTACGAGCAGCCCGCAACCGGCCATGATGCAGGCGGGAAAGAGATCGCGGTACTGTCGATATTTTTTGACCGCCACCGTCGTTGTTTCCATTTTGTCGATGTCCCGAAAAATCTGTTCCAGCGACTTCGTGTCGGTCGCCCGGAAGAATTGTCCCTCCGCGATTTTTGCGACTTCCCTGAGTCCGGTCTCGTTGAATTGAACGCGCTGGTTTTGATACATGATGTTGCCGAGCATGTCGGTAAACGGCTTGCCTGTCCGGGGGTTAAAGACCGGCGCGGGCGCGATCCCGTTAATGCCGGCCCCGATGGCGTAGAAGCGAATCTTCAGAGCTTTGACTGCTTCCGCCGCGGTGGCGGGTGGAATCCGGCCGGCGTTGTTCTCGCCATCGGTCAGGAGCACGATGACACGGCTTTTTGACGCCTTGTCTTTCAACCGATTCGCCGCGGACGCGATGCCCAAACCGATGGCGGTGCCGTCTTCGACCATGCCCGTGCGGACGCGCTCGAGATTCTGGAGGAGCCAGTCGTGATCGAGCGTCATTGGACTGATCACGTAAGGGTGTCCGGCGAAGGCGATGATCCCGATCCGGTCGTTAGGCCGTCCCTCGATGAATTGGCGCGTCACTTCGCGAATCGCCTCGAGGCGCGTGGCCTGGTCCCCGCCCACCGAAAAGTCCTTGGTCAGCATCGACTGCGAAACGTCGAGCACCAGCATGATGTCGATCCCGCTGGCCTCCACCTGCGTGAGACTTTTGCCCAGTTGCGGCCGCGCCATGGCGACGACCAGGAGCGCGAAACTCAGCAGAAACAAGCTGAGCAAAAACTTCCCCGCCCGCGCCGCGCTCGTCTTCCCGAGGGACCGCAGGGCGCTGGTCGACGAAAAAGTGAGCGCGGCGGCGGGCCCGCTTTTCCCGCGGAACCAGGCGAGCAACGGAACCGCCAGGAGGAGCAGGAGCAACCACGGCTGCGCAAAGGTCAGCGCCGAGTTCGCCGGCAGCAAATCACGCAGGTTCAAGTTTTCCTCCTTTTACAAAACGCGTCGCTTCCTCGAGCAGCAGCCGGCTGTCCTCGGTCGTTGCGTCGTAACGCGCGAATTTGATCAGGTCGCAGCGGTTGAGAAAATCTTCGAGCAACGATTTTTCGTCCTCGGAAAAAGGCGAAGCCTTCGTGAGTGCGGCGAGAAATTCGACGGAGGTCTGGCGCGTGACCGGCAGTTGATACTGGTCGGTCACATAGCGCCGGAGAATGTCGGAAACCCGGATGCTGAATTGGTAGGGAGACAACGTTTCGATCTCGCGGCTGATTCGATCGAGCAAATCCAGCGTGCGCTCGCGCGGCGAGGGTCCCGGCTTCGGGCGCCGCGACCGGCGGCCCATCCAGCGGCCGATCAAAACGCAAAGCACCAGGGCGGCGAGCGCGCCGGCGTAGATCACCCATGCCGGCAGCAGCGAGTAATCAACCGGCGGCGCAATATCGTGGAGTTCTTCGGCGGCGAGAATAAGCATACGGCAGGCAGGTCATCGCACGGCCAGGCGTCGTTCGCGTTGTTTGAAAAACGAGCGCAGCGCGGGCAGATAATCCTCCCCTGTCCGAAGTGAGATGGCGTCGATACTATTGCGGCGGAGGGTGCGATTCAGTTCGGCGCGTTTCGTCTCGGCCAGAGCGCTGAAACGCGCGCGCGTGCCGCGATCCGCGGTGTTGATCTCGATCTGCTCCCCGGTTTCAGAGTCTTCCAGGGTAATAATCCCGACGTTGGGCAGTGTTTCCTCGCGTTGATCCTGGATGTGCACCGCAATGAAATCGTGTCTCCGGCCGCTCACCGAAAGTTCGCGCGAAAAATCGTCAGTCTGAAAATCTGAAACGAAAAAGACCACAGCGCGCCGCGTCACCACCTTGTTCAGATAATCGAGCGCCAGCGCCGGGGCCGTGCCGCGCCCGGCCGGTTCGAAAAACAGGATTTCCCGAATGATGCGGAGCGTATGGGACCGGCCCTTTTTCGGCGGAATGAAAAGTTCGACCCGATCGCTGAAAAGAAGCAGACCCACCTTATCGTTGTTTCGAATGGCACTGAAGGCGAGAAGACAGGCCACTTCCGCGGCGAGTTCGCGCTTTGATTGGTACGAGCTGCCAAAATTACCCGAAGCGCTCACGTCCACCACCAGCACCACCGTAAGCTCGCGTTCTTCCGTAAATTTTTTGACGAACGCCGTCCCTAGACGCGCCGTGACGTTCCAATCGATCGCACGGATCTCATCGCCGGGCTGATATTCGCGCACATCCTCAAAGTTCATCCCGCGTCCCTTGAAGACGCTGTGGTAGTCGCCCGCGAAGACGGTTTGGACCAGCCCCTTGGTCTTGATCTCGAGGGCTCGGATTTTGCGGAGAACTTCGGCTGCGTCCATGGGTGTGAATGGTGATCAGTGATCGGTGAATGGAGATTCTTCTTCCACGCGACCAATGCTTCGGTAATCGGTCGCAGGTGCGTGCTTACAAAAATCATCCGCACGATCGATCATGCGCGAAAGCATGCCGCCAATTGCTTGGTAGCAGTCGTCCAGCTCTTTGAAATCCGACGATGACAGATATTGAGAATCGAGCGCGTCGTCCAACCACGACTGGGTTTCATTCGCTTCGCCGAGAGCTTCGTCAATCTTATTGATAAACGCCGCCTTGTATCGGCGCCGCGCCCACGCCTCCGCCAGCATCGCTTTTACCGCGCGCGAACTTCTGCGAATCTGATCCGTTAGAGCATACCGCTCTTCGCGCGGAAAATGTCCACTCGCGACGAAAACTCTCTTCGCTGCCTCGCGTGCCGCCACATAGACCTTCAACTCACGAAAAGACCTCGCGCCACCCATACCATTCACCATTCACATCCCCCTCACGGCACCGGCAGCCCGGCGAAAATCCGATCGACAATGGTTTCACTCGAGATCGTTTCAGCCTCGGCTTCGTAGCTGACGATAATGCGGTGGCGCAGCACGTCCGTGCCGATGCTCTTGACGTCTTGCGGCGTAACGTAGCCGCGGCCGCTGAGGAAAGCGTGCGCGCGCGCGGCCAGCGCCAGGTATATCGTCGCGCGCGGCGAAGCGCCGTAACGAATCAGGCCGTCCAGGTCCAGGTTGTACGACGCCGGTTGCCGCGTCGCCCAAACGACGTCCACGATGTAATCCTTCACGCGATCGTCGATGTAGATGCTGTTCACCACCGATCGCGCCGCGATGATCAATTGTGGATCAACGACCGGCGTCACAGTCAGGTTCGGCGCGGAAGTCGCCATCAGGTCGAGGATCTGCCGTTCCTCGGATTTTTGCGGATAACCAATGTGCAGCTTCAGCATGAAGCGATCGAGCTGCGCTTCCGGCAGTTGGTAGGTCCCTTCCTGCTCGAGGGGATTTTGGGTCGCGAGAACGAGAAACGGATCGGAGAGGGGATAAGTCGTCTCACCGATTGTCACTTGCCGCTCCTGCATCGCTTCGAGCAGCGCGCTCTGTACCTTGGCGGGCGCGCGATTGATTTCATCGGCCAAAATCAGGTTGGAAAAAAGCGGACCAAGTTTCGTCGTAAACTCGCCCGACCGCGGGTTGTAAATGAGGGTGCCGATCAGGTCCGCCGGCAGCAAATCGGGCGTAAACTGCAAACGCTGGAAACCGGTTTGGATGCAGGCCGCCAATGTCTTCACTGTGAGCGTCTTGGCCAGGCCCGGAACGCCTTCGAGCAAAATGTGCCCATTTGCGAGCAACCCTAGTAATAACCTGTCGACCAGGTACTTCTGTCCAATGACGACGCGGCCGATCTGTTCGCGCAAAGGCGGAATCCATTGACCCATCTCCTGCACCTGTTGCGTGATTTCCTGCGTCGATTTCATAAGAAAGGGTGAGACAGACCGGACCGAATGAATGTTCGATTTAACGCCGCGCTTTCCGGCAGCGGGTCTGTGCGCACTTTCCTTCGATGTTGAGGCGCTCGTGTCAAGCGCCTGTTCGATCGGTTAGCCGCTCGCCGTGGCGAGACTTCTACATTTTCTCAGCCCGTGCGCGGCAGCTCAAGAGCACCGGCAAGCCCGGATAGGATTCCGCCGCGCGAATGCGCCCTTCGAGATAACGCCCGTAGGTTTCGCTGAGCAGCTTTGGCTGATTGACGAACAAAATGAATTTCAACGCTTCGAGCGTCCGTTCCTCGTCGCCTCTCGCTTGCGCGGCGTAAAATAATTTCAGACGGCGCGTTCCGATTGTCGGCGGCGGATTTTCCTCGAAGGCGGCGCGCAACAAACGATTCAGCACGCCCGTCCCCAGGCGCACGCGCGCAGCCCGCCGGACATCCGCGATCAAGCGGAAAAGCTGCTCGACGTTCTCTCCCGTCAGAGCCGAGGCGATCAAGACAGGGGCGTAGTCGAGAAAGAAGAGACGCTCCCGCGTGTCGGAAGCGATCCGCTCCATCTCTGCTTTCGCGGCGCGCTTCGGTTTCACCAAATCCCACTTGTTGAGAACGACCAAACAAGGTTTTTCGGCCTTCTGGATCAGGCCGGCGATTTTCTTGTCCTGGCCGGTTACGCCGCTCGTCAGGTCGACGACGAGGACGCAAAGATCCGCGCGGCGGATCGTGCGCTCGGCCCGCATCACGCTAAAGACTTCGACGGAGCTGGAATGTTTGCTGCGCGCGCGAATCCCGGCGGTGTCGATCAGAAGAAACCGCTCTCCGTCGCGTTCATACAGGATGTCGACGGCATCGCGGGTCGTGCCGGGCAGTTCGCTGACAATGGTGCGGGCATCGCGCAGGATGGAATTGATCAGCGATGATTTTCCCGCGTTCGGCCGCCCGACGATGGCCAGCGCCAGCGGATGGCTAGGGGCTGATGGTTCATCATTCGCCGCATCGGAATCCGGCAGGAGAGAATCTATCGTTTCCAGGAGACCCGAAATGCCGCGGCCATGTGCCGCGCTGATTGGGACAGAACTTGCGAAATTAAGCCGCGCGAAGTCGCTCTCCAGATCTTCGTGTTTCGGGTGATCGATCTTGTTAATCACGAGGACGACCGGCGCCTTCGATTTGCGCAGGATTCTCGCCAGCTCCTGGTCGATCGGCGTGAGGCCGTCCTGCGCGTCCACTACAAGCAAGATCACGTCGCTTTCGCGCATCGCGGCATCCGCCGCGCCTCGAACCTGCGTCCTCAGCTCCACTTCGCCCGCGCCTCCAATTCCGCCTGTGTCCCAGACGGTAAACGGCCGCCGCCCCCGGATGCAGGGAGCAGCCAGCCGGTCCCGAGTGATGCCGGGTTGATCGTGGACGATGGCGATGTTCCGGCCGGCGAGCCGGTTGAACAGCGCCGATTTGCCGACATTGGGGCGGCCGACGATGGCGACTTTGCCCACGCTTTCAGGCGCGTTTTTTCGTTGCATGGCTGCGGTCGGTTGCCGCGCTAGTCCAATTTCGCGTTCGCGTGTCCTTGCGCAGTTAACTGCCGCACTCCGTCTCTCACGTAGATCATCCCGGATACAAGAGTGAAAAACCCGGCGGCCGCCACCACATAGAGCAACGGCAGCACGCGGAGTTGCAACATGACCCACGCTATCGCCGCCATCTGCAAGACCGTCGCCACTTTTCCCGTCCAGCTTGGCCTCACGCGAACGGTCCCGTTCAAAATATGAAGCACCGCGCTGCCCACCAGAATGACCGTGTCGCGGGCAATCACGAGCACGGGAAACCACGCGGGAAATTTCCCGTAATTCGGATCGCCCAGACTCCAGTTACTAATGCTGAGCGTAATGATGCCGCTCAGAAGCAAACCTTTGTCGGCAATGGGATCGAGGATCATGCCGAGCGAGCTGCGTTGATTGTATCGCCGCGCGACAAAGCCATCGAGGCCGTCGCTTACCGCCGCGAGAAGAAAGACCGCGATCGCGGCGAAGCGTTGCCAATCCTGCGGGCTGCCTTCCTGGATGCTTTGCCCATAGTAAATCGCCAGCGTGACGAATACTGGGATCAGCAGGATCCGAACTACGGTGATTTTGTTGGCGGTTGTCATCGGGACGGGTCGCGCTCATGAAACTTTGAGAGACTGTCGCGAAAACTTGCAAGGCAATTTGCGGCTCAAGTTTCCAACTCGGCCGATGCCGTTCCGGAAGCCGGGGCATGACGCCCCTCGCAAAATTCCTCGACCATCTTTTGGTTGAAAGCGGGGATGTCGTCCGGTTTTCGGCTCGTGACCAGGCCGTTGTCCACCACGACTTCCTGATCGACCCAATTCGCACCCGCGTTTCGAACATCCGTTTTGATCGCAGGCCAGGAAGTGACCGTGCGGCCGCGGAGAACGCCTGCGTCGATCAGAACCCAGGGAGCGTGGCAGATCGCCGCGACCGGCTTGCCTTCGCGAAAGAAATGGCGCACGAACTCGAGCGCCTCTTCGGAGGCGCGGAGCGAGTCCGGGTTCATCAATCCGCCGGGAATCATCAGTGCATCGAAATCATCTGGCTTCGCTTCGTTCAGCGTTTGATCAACTGGTACGGTTTCGCCCTTGTCGGCGTGATTCATCCCCTGGATTTTTCCCGGTTTGAGCGAAATCACCGTCGTCTTGGCGCCCGCTTCATCAAGGGCTGCCCGCGGTTTTGTCAGCTCCACCTCCTCGAAACCATCCGCCGCCAGGATCGCCACCTTTTTCCCTGATAATTTATCTGCCATAATGAGTTCTCCGTTGGGCGACGAGCTATTCGGCGCCGCTTGAGTACTACGAATGCGTCGAGCGCGCCGGATGTAAAGAGAACCGAATCAATATTCGTGTTCCAACTTGCGTGTCATCCCGAGCCGCGCAGACGGCGAGGGACCTCCCGGTCGATCTCAGGTTACACAAGCGTCGAGGAAGGCTATTCGCCACCACTCCGCATCGTGGATCGCAAAAGCGAGCTTGTGTGATCTTTCTGCGACTGAGAGGTCCCTCGCCGTCTGGCGCGGCTCGGGATGACAACCATTGCGTCGGAGGCTGCCCAAGCTGGACACCTCAAAACCTCTTGGTCTGCGCAACAGGCTGGGTAAGATGCACTGCGCAGCGGCCGATGTGGCGAAATGGCAGACGCAACGGACTTAAAATCCGTTGGGCTTTAACGGCCCGTGCCGGTTCGAGTCCGGCCATCGGCACTTTCAACGCACCGCTCTCTAATAGGGATCTTGCGGCTGGCCGCAGTCTGGGCAAAGCCAGACGCCTTTGGTGTCGTTGACCATGTGATGGCGCGCACCGCAGTGTGGACACACAGAAAACATTCGAGTGCTGCGGCCGGCTACCTCGCCTTTTTTCGCGGCGGCGTCTTCCGCGATTTCGCTACTCTCATTTTCCTCTGACATACCTTTTTAATACGACTCCTGCCGCTCGATTTGCAATGAATAACCGAACTGGCCGGTGGCTCCAGCGGCCGTCGTTGGTCGGAGAGGCGTGGCCATACTTTGCAAAGTATGACCAAAGTATCATTTGAGAAATCCGCTGTCTCCAGCTGAGTCGGTGGGAATCAACTTGCCAAAGCAGGCTCAATCCTTTGATCTTTCCTTATGCCAGCGACTGAACGCCCCCTTTTTATTCCGGTAATCCTGGGCACGCCGCGGCAGGGAAGGCGCAGTGTGCATCCAGCGCATTTGGTCCTGGAGGAGACAAAAAAGCGGGCGGGGGTGGAGACGGAGTTGATCGATGTCCGTTCGCTGCATATGCGGATGGATGATGCGGGCGAGGAAATGAAGGATCCGGCGTTCTCGGCCACGGTCGAGCGGGCGGACGCGATCATCCTAATCGTGCCGGAATACAATCACGGTTACCCGGGACTTCTGAAACACGCTCTCGATATGAATCTGAAGGAATACATTCACAAAGCGGTCGGACTTTGCGGCGTTTCCGCGGGCTCTTTCGGGGGGACACGCGTGATCGAACATCTCCTTCCGGTCATGCGCGAGTTGGGTCTCGTCACCACTTTTACCGATGTGAATTTCAGCAAGGTGCAAACGATCTTCAATGAAAACGGAGAGCTGCTCGACCAGAGTTTCGTGGGCCGGGTGAACAAGTTTCTCGACGAGCTCTTGTGGATGGCGCGTGTCCTGCGCCATGGCCGCGAAAACGTCCCGCCGGTCTAGTCCAGCTCAGCATGGCGACAGGCCGTTCAATTGAAGAGCGGATGCGGGAGCTGGGCGTTCTTGAATCCGAGCTCGAGGAGGTCTTCGCGCGATCGGGCGGGCCCGGCGGCCAGAACGTCAACAAGGTGTCGACGGCGGTGACGCTGCGCCACTCGCCCTCGGGGCTGCGGATCACGGTCCAGGATTCCCGTTCGCAAGCTCTCAATCGCAGACTCGCGCGTGAGAGGCTGCTGGATGCGATTGAACGGCATCGGCAGAGCGCACGGGCGGCTGAGCTGAGTCGACGCGAAAAGATACGCCGCCAGCGTTCGCCGCGCCCACGGGCTTTGAAAAAGCGAATCCTGGAGGGAAAGCGACGGCGGTCCAAATTGAAAAAATTAAGGACGAGTATCGACGATTGATTCCGGTCGACATGGGTTGCCCCGGCACGACGAAAAAGCCGTTAAAACGGCTTGGCGATGGGACGGTGTTATGCCACCGCCCTGAAGGCCGGTGTTAGAAAGAAGCGCGGAAAGCCGCGTAATGGTATCCTTGGCGCCCGTGGGGGGTGCAGACCGGCCGCCGCAGGGCGGTGATTCCCGCGAAGGCCACCAGGAAATCTTCCTCCGAAATACATCTGGCCGAGGAACCTGCGCCGAATTGTCCTTGAAGGAACAACTTCAACTATGAAAAAACTTATTATTCTTACTCCGCTTGCGTTGGCCGCCGCGCTTTTGACTTCGTGCACCACGGTTGTGGAAACACCACCACCCACCACCACCACGACTACGACACACTCGGAATCGACGAGAAGGGTACCACCACCTTCTTCGACCACGGTCGAGCAGACAACGACCCGCTCGGGCGGTTACTAGGCTCGCTTCAAGCGACAACGCGATTAGGGAAAGGGACTCGCCACGGCGGGTCCCTTTTCATTTACGCCCCGGGCGTCTGGGCCGAGTCGGCCTCCACTTCAGCGCTCTCCTGGCTCACCACCGGGGCGATCGCCTGAAGTTTCTCCGCGCCGCGCAAATCCATCAGCTTCACGCCCATCGTATTCCTCCCGACGGCCCGAATCTCTTTCACGCGTGTCCGCACCATCTGGCCTTTGGTCGTGATCAGCATCAGTTCGTCATTCTCCGTGACCGTGAGCGCACCAACGACACTGCCGGTCTTCTCGCCGGTTTTCATGGTGATGATCCCCTTGCCGCCGCGCGACTGGCGCCGGTAATCGTCAAACGGCGTCCGTTTTCCGATCCCGTTCTCGCCCGCCACCAGCAGCATGGCGTTCGGATTCACGATCGCGATCGCCACCACCAGATCGCCCTTCTCCGGTCGAATCCCCCAGACCCCGACCGTGTTCCGGCCCTGGTCGCGCAATTGCTCCTCGTGGAAGCGAAGGCTCATGCCTTCCTTGGTGATGAGCACGATCTCGTTGTCGCCGTTCGTCAGCTTCGCGTCGATCAGGCAATCATCTTTCTCGATCTGGATGGCAATGATCCCGCCTTTCCGAACGTTGCTGTAATCCGAGAGATTCGATTTCTTCACGATCCCGGATCGCGTGCCGAAAACGATGTGAAAATTCTCGTCCCAGGTTTCATCGACGGTATTCGGGCCAGTTCCCGACTTCTTGGACTGGACCCGAATCGTCGCCGCGATTTTCTCGTCGGCGCGTAGTTCCAGCAAATTGGCGATCGAACGGCCCTTGGCCGCCCGGCCCATCTCTGGAATCTCGTAAACCTTCTCGACGTAGGCGCGTCCTGATTCGGTGAAAAACATCAGGTAATCGTGGGTGGTGGCGGTGAAGAGATGTTCGATGAAATCGCCCTCTTCTTCTTCCGTGGCCCCTTCGCGCGTCGTCATCCCGATCACGCCCTTGCCGCCGCGCCGTTGCGCGCGAAACGCGCTCACGGCGGTGCGCTTGATGAAGCCACCGTGGGTAATGCTGATGATGCAGCCTTCGTTGGCGATGAGATCCTCCATGTTGATCTCGCCTTCGTCCGGCACCAGCTGCGTGAGCCGCGGCCCCGCGTGTTTATCGCGAATGTCGCGCAGCTCTTTCTTGATGATCTGAAAGACGCGCGACTCCTTCGCCAGGATGTCGCGCAGATCCTGGATCGTATCGAGCAGTTCCTTGTATTCACCGGTGATCTTTTCCCGCTCGAGGCCGGTGAGCTGGTAAAGGCGAAGCTCGAGAATCTGATTGGCCTGATGCTCGCTGAAGGCGTAACGCCCTTCGACCAGCCGGGCTTCGTTCCGGATCAAGATCCCGATTTTTTCGACCTGCTTCCGGGTGAATTCGAACGCGAGCAGTTTGACCCGCGCTTCGTCGCGGTTGGCCGATCCACGAATGATCCGGATGAATTCATCCAGATTCGCCAGGGCGATGAGGTAACCTTCGAGCGTTTCCGCCCGATCTTCCGCTTTGCGCAGCTCGAAACGCGTCCGCCGCAGCACGACTTCCCGGCGATGATCGATGTAAGCCTGGTTCGCCTGTTTGAGCGGGAGCAATTTGGGCCGCCCATGATCGATCGCCAGCATGTTGACCGCGAAGGAGCTTTCCATCGCGGTATGCTTGTAGAGATTGTTGATGACGATCTTCGGATTGCCGTCGCGCTTCAATTCGATGACGACGCGAGTGTTTTCATCCGACTCATCCCGGATCGCGGTGATATCGGTCAGCACCTTGTCGTTCACCAGGTCGGCGATGCGCTCCACCAGCGTCGCCCGGTTCACGTTGTAAGGAATTTCCGTGATCACAATCTGCTCACGATTGCCCTTCAGCTCCTCGACGCCCGCTTTGCCGCGCACTTTCATGCTGCCGCGTCCGGTCTCGAGATATTGTTTGATGCCCGCGAGCCCGAGAATGGCGCAACCGGTTGGAAAATCCGGGCCCTTCACGTGCTTCATCAGCTCATCGAGCGTGATGTCCGGGTCGTCGATCTGCGCGCAAATCCCATCGATCACTTCGCCGAGATTGTGCGGCGGCATGTTGGTCGCCATGCCGACGGCGATGCCGGTCCCGCCGTTCACCAGCAGGTTTGGGAAGGCGGCGGGGAAAACGGTCGGTTCGGTCCGAGTCTCGTCGTAGTTCGGGACAAAGTTGACCGTGTCCTTGTCCATGTCGGTCATGAGCGCCGCGCCGAGATGCGTCATGCGTGCCTCGGTGTAACGCATGGCCGCCGGCGGGTCGCCTTCGACGGAACCGAAATTGCCCTGGCCATCGACAAGGGTTTCGCGCATCGCCCAGGCCTGCGCCATGTGGACGAGGGTGGGGTAGATCACCGCTTCGCCGTGCGGGTGATAGTTACCGCTCGTGTCACCGCAAATCTTCGCGCACTTCCGGTGCTGGCGGTTCGGGAAAAGCGAAAGATCGTGCATCGCATAGAGGATGCGGCGCTGGGAGGGTTTGAGACCGTCCCGCGCATCCGGCAGCGCCCGCGAGATGATGACCGACATCGAGTAATCGAGGAACGACCTCGACACTTCCTCGGCGACGTTGATCAGCTCTATTTTTTCGTTCGGGTTATACATTGGAAATTATTAGACAGGATTAACGGGATTTACTGGATTGAGGAAATCGGCCGTTTCCGCGGATGAGTGCGACCGGCGATGTTTGCGCTTAAATTGGAGGCTCGTCGCCCCGAAATTCAAGAGCAGTCCAACATCATGATTGGTCGCGGTGAGATAGTTGACGACCTGGACCTCGTCGCATCTGGTTAAGGCTGAGATGGCCTTCAGTTCACAAATTAGGTTGCCGTTCACCACCACATCAGCGACGAAATCACCCACGATCACATTCTCGTACCGGACCGTGATGCGCTTATCCAATTCAATGTCGAGTCCAGCGCGGCGTAATTCGAAGGCCAGCGCATTTCGGTAGACCGATTCGAGAAATCCTGGCCCGAGCGCGCGATGAATCTTCATCGCCAGCCCGATGATCTTCTCCGTCAGTGCGTGATCCTGATCCTCTTCCAATCCAGTAAATCCCGTTAATCCTGTCTAGACGTCCAGGTTGCGCACATTCAGTGCGTTGTCTTCGATGAATTGGCGTCGCGGCTCGACCACGTCTCCCATCAGGATCGTGAACATCTTGTCGGCATCGACGGCGTTGTCGTCGTTTAGGTCGACTTTCAGGAGTTTGCGCTTTTCGGGGTCCATCGTCGTGTTGAACAGCTCTTTCGCGTTCATTTCGCCCAGGCCTTTGAACCGCTTGATCTGCACGCCGCGCCGCCCGATCTCGACGATCTTCTGGTGAATCTCGGGGATCGAGAACAGGGGATGCACCGTCGCTTTCTCACCTTCGCCTTCGATCAACTCGAAAATCGGGTGATCGCTTGCCGCATAGTGGTCGACCTTCAAACCCTTCCGCGCGAGCTCCGCGATGATTTTTTGGATGGTGGCGGACTCGTGTAATTCCACCAGCTTCGCGCGCCGCCGAACACCGCCGTTGGATTTGACCGGGGTCGTGGTGAGCGGCAGCAATTCCTGACCCATCTCGGCATCGAACAAATTCAGGTCGAGGTTCTCCTCATGAAATTCGCGGACCTCGCGCTGATCGTGGAAATAGCGGACGGACTCCTCGTTTCCTTCGCGCACCTTGACCAGGTACGTGGGGAGCTTGCCGCTCCTGGCGTCGCGTTCCCCGAGATAGCTCTCGAAGTCTCCGCCATGCCGCCGAACGGACTCACTCAGCTTCGCGAGCCTTTCGAGAGATTCGAGAATGTCCTTCAACTGCGCGGCGCTCAGCTCCTTGTTGTCGGCCAAATTCTTCAGGCGCACGTCCTCGGCGCCTAACGAAATCAAAATCTTGTTGAGCTGAATGTCGTCGTCCACGTACTCCTCGCGCTTCTTGCGCTTGATTTGATAGAGCGGCGGCTGCGCGATGTAGATTTTGCCGGCGCGAACGAGCTCGGTCATCTGCCGGTAAAAGAAGGTGAGGAGCAGGGTCCGAATGTGGGAACCGTCGACGTCCGCGTCCGTCATGATAATGATCCGTCCGTAGCGAAGTTTCGTGATGTCGAATGACGCTTCGTCCTTGGCGGTGTTCTCGTCCCTTGGCTTGCCGATGCCAGTCCCGATGGCGGTAATCATCGACTGGATTTCCGTGTTCTTGAGCGCCTGATCGAGGCGGGCTTTTTCCACGTTGATCAGCTTGCCGCGAATCGGAAGAATCGCCTGGTAGCGGCGGTCGCGTCCCTGCTTGGCCGAACCACCGGCCGAGTCGCCCTCGACGATGTAAAGCTCGGTCAGGTCCGGATCGCGCTCAGAGCAATCCGCCAGTTTTCCCGGGAGACCGCCGCCGGTCAGCGCACCCTTGCGGATTGTCTCCCGGGCTTTGCGAGCCGCTTCACGCGCTCGCGCCGCCGTCAGCACCTTCTCGAAAATTCGCTTCGCGATCGGCGGGTTCTTGTCCAGGAACGTCATCAACCCGTCGTACACAACCGAGTTCACGATTCCGTCGATTTCCGTGTTCACCAGCTTCACCTTGGTCTGCGATTCAAACCGCGGATTCGGCAGTTTGATGCTCAGGACGCAAATCAGACCTTCTCGGACATCGTCGCCAGAAATGGCGGGATCCTTGTCTTTCAAGAGGCCGTTTGACTTCGCGTATTGGTTGACGGCCTTGGTCAGCGCGGTGCGGAAGCCCGTCAGGTGCGTTCCGCCATCCGGGTTCGGGATCGAGTTGGCGAACGGAAGAATCTGGTCGTTATAGCTGTCGTTATACTGGAGGACGACATCGACGAACACTTCGTCACGCTGCCGCGAAAGCACGACCGGTTTCGGGTGAATGACCTGCTTGTTTTCGCCCAGTTGCTTTACGAATTCTTCAATGCCGTGCTTGTAGAGGAACGTCTCCTTTTTCGGGGCATCGCCGCGCTCGTCGGTCAGCGTGATGTCGAGCCCGGGATTGAGAAACGCCAGTTCGCGCAGCCGCGACGCCAATCGCTCGAACTTAAACTCCGTCGTGATCGTGAAGATCGTCGGATCGGGCACGAAGGTGATGAGGGTGCCCGTCGCTTTCTTGTTCTTGACCTCGCCGATGACTTCCAGTTTTTGCGTGGTTTTCCCACGCTCGAAGCCCATCGCGTAAACCTTGCCCTCGCGGGAAACCTCGACCTTGAACCAGTCGGAAAGCGCGTTGACGCATTTCGCGCCGACGCCGTGGAGGCCGCCTGAATATTTGTAAGCGCCCTGGCCGAATTTTCCGCCGGCGTGCAGATTCGTCAGGACCAGCTCGACCGCGGGCATCTTGAATTTCGGATGCATGTCGACCGGAATGCCGCGGCCGTTGTCCCGTACGGAAACCGATCCATCCACATGGACGGCCACCTCGATCTTGGTGCAGTAGCCCGCGAGATGTTCGTCGATCGAGTTGTCGAGAACTTCGAAAACCATGTGGTGCAGACCACGCTCGTCCGGATCGCCGATGTACATTCCGGGACGCTTCCGGACCGCCTCCAGCCCCTCGAGTTTATCGATCTGGGCGGCATCGTACTTCTGGCTGGTGGCAATGCCGGTGGCTGCGTCGCGGGCGGATTTTCCGAGGGAAATTTCGTCTTGAGCTTGGAGCATAAATGCCTGTCGAACGACAGAGCAAAAAGATAGGCGAAAGTAGCGCTTTCAACAACTAATATCTTGTTCCTGGAAAAGGGGTTTTTGCGCTACAAATTGGGGCTCCACCGGACGACTGGCCCAGTATCTTGTGGTCCAAATATCCGCGAAAAAACAAGGAAAAAAGACCGCCTGCGCGGGGGCTTGACCACAGTGGTTACCCCCTCGAAAATGCCAGCCACCAATGCGATTTCAAACCCTCTACGAAGCGCGCTGGATCTTCGCCGCGCTGGTGCTCCTCGGAGTCGCAAGTTGCTTCGTTTCGTACTGGCTTCTTCTGCCGATCCTTTTGCTTCTCATTTACACCATTTCGTTTTTTCGCGATCCCGATCGCGTCGCTCCGGAAGACTCGGATGCAGTCCTGGCCGCCGCCGACGGTACGGTCGCGGATATCGTCGAGATCGAGGAAACCGAAGTGCTAAACGCGAGGCGGCGGAGGGTTGGGATATTTCTTTCCGTCTTCGACGTGCACACAAACCGCGCACCGATGGATGGACGTGTCATTTATCGAAAGAGCCATGAGGGAATTTGCCTCGATGCGCGTCATCTCGACTGCACCACGAAAAACCGGGCGATGACCTGGGCCTTCGAGAATCCCCGGGTCACCCTCGTCGTCCGCCAGCTCACCGGCATGATCGCGCGGAGGATTGTCGGCTGGTCCGAGGTGGGGGATGAGCTGAAAAAAGGGGAGCGTTTCGGGATGATTCGCTTCGGCTCGCGAACGGAAGTATACTTGCCGCTCGATGCCGTCGTTCTGGTGCAGGTGGGGGATCGAGTGACCGGCGGTGCGACCGTGATTGCGCGACTTGCGAGAAAATGAGCCAGCCGAACCCCAAGATTTATCTCCTGCCGAATCTCATGACGGCGGGCAATCTGTTTTGCGGGTTCGCCGCCGTCCTCTGCATCTACGATGGCGCGCAGGAAACCAACTACAGCATTGCGGCGATGAAGTTTCGCGACGCGATCTGGTTCATTCTCGCCGCGTGCATTTTCGATTTGCTCGATGGCCGGCTCGCGCGCCTGGGCGGACACGACAGCCCATTCGGCCGCGAGTTTGATTCGCTCGCGGACGTGGTCTCGTTCGGCATGGCCCCGGCGCTGCTCGTTTATCAGATCGTGCTGGGCGAGTTCCAGAACCTGGGCTGGATGATCGCCTTTGTTTATTTGGCTTGCGGTACCCTGCGGCTCGCGCGTTTTAACTGCGTCGCGGCGGAGAGTGGAGGGGCTGGCCCGGACAAGAACTTTACGGGGTTTCCCATCACGGCCGCTGCCGGGATGATCGCATCCATCACGCTGTTTCTTCTCTGGCTGGCCGAAGGCCAGCGGACGATCGGGACTTGGAAGTATGCGCTTCCTCCCCTGATGCTTTTCCTGTCGTTCATGATGTTCAGCAAATTTCGCTATCCCAGTTTCAAGGCGGTCAACTGGCGCACCACGCAGACGACTCCGCGCTTTTTGTTTCTGATCGCCCTTATCGCCGTAACGGTGAAGTTCTACCAATGGATGGCCGCGATCATTTTCTTCGTTTATTTGCTTTACGGATTTCTGCGGCCGTTCCTCTCTCCGCGACGGCGGCGCGAAATTGAGGAAGAGATCGGCGAAGAGCAGCCCGGGGAAGCGGCCGCTGAAGCGCCCGAGCAACTGTAGCGGCGAATCACGCTGCGTTTCGTGGTAAACACCGGGGAGGGGCGCTTTCCAAGCCGCTCCTTGATGCTGTTTGACCTCGCCGCCCTTACAACCCGCGATTCAGGTCCGCCAAAATCTCGGGATCGCGCACGTCGGCCCAGTCACCTTCGAGTTCGAGCGCCTGGACCTTGTTTCCTGAAAGAGCGAGATTGCGAATCGCGTCAGTCAGCTCGTACTCGCCGCGCGGGGAGCGCTCCAGTCTCGCGATGAAATCGAAGATGGCCGGCCGAAATCCGTAGATTCCGGCGTTGTACCACGGACTTGTCGGCTCGCCCGGTTTTGGTTTCTCCCGCAAGTCGATCAGCTCGAATTTCTCGTTTACGAAGACGGCGCCGCCCTGGCTGACATCTTCGCTGCGCTTCACGCTTACGACGGCTTCAGCTTCGGCCAGAGCGGCGCAAATGCGTGGGTAATTTTCCGGCGCAATCAGAATGTCCCCGTAACTCAGGACAAACGGGTCGTTTCCGACAAATTCGCACGCCAGCTCGACAACTTTTCCGGTGCCGTCTTGCACCACCTGGGTTGCATATTCTATCCGCACCGCCAGCTTGGAGCCGTCTGAAAAAAAGTCGCGGACGACCTCGGCGTGCCATCCCACCACGATCAGAAAATCGGCCAGGCCGGCATCCCGCAACCCTTCGACGATATGCTGCAAGACCGGCTTTCCCCGGACCTGGAGCATCGGTTTGGGGAGCTCCTGCGTCAGCTCGCGCATGCGCGTCCCGCGACCGGCTGCGAGAAGAACGGCTTTGTTTATCTTCATGCGATTGTTTGATGTCTTCGCTCACCCGCAACATGGCAGGTAAGGAGCCCGCGCGCCACAGCCGGCAAGGTCGTCCGAATGGAGTTTGGTTGCGTTGCCGGGTGGATCGATTCATGGTCGCGCCATGCGGCTGGCCTTTCTGGCGAAATATCGTGAAACGGGCCTGCTCCTCATTCGAGTCAGTCTTGGTCTGCTTTTCATCCTTTACACGGCTCCAGCCTTGATCGGCGGGCCGTCAGCGTGGGCGCATTTCGGAGCAGGGGCGCGCCATTGGGGTTTGACCTCGCATCTTCAGCTCTGGGGATTCTTGGGATCGCTCTTTGGCTGTCTTGGCGGGGTCCTGATGATCTTCGGTATGTTCTTTCGGATCGGTGTTCTGCTCGTTCTTCTGCTCGCCATCGCTCACGCCTTGGCGGTCGAAAGCCGCACCGGTTTTCGCGCCGCCTTGCCTTCCATCGAGATGTGCCTCGTCCTCGTGGGGATTCTTTTCGTCGGACCCGGCAAGTACAGTGTCGACAAAACCTGATCTCGCCTCCGCTCGCACCAGACGAGGAATGACGGCCTTAGCGCTTGGCCGGGAGCGGCGGCGGGGATAACCTGATGTCGCCCTCGTCGATGATTCGAATTGGCTCCGGGATGTTCAGCTTGAGGCCAGACGGAGCCTGTGCGGTCGCGACGCCGCTTTTTTTCAGAACGAGATCTATATCCCGGCGCATTTTCCCTTTGTTCGTGCAAGAGAGCATCGCTGTTTCTTCGGTCACGATCCCGGACTGATAGGCAGCGAGGAGCGATTGATCGAAAGTATGCCAGCCGAGAGTCGAGCCCGCCTCGATGATTTCATTGAAGGTTTTGTTCTCCGATTCGCCGTAGATGATCGTTTCGCGTGTCCGCAAATTGCTCCCCATGATTTCCGTAACGAGCAAACGTCCTCCGCCGATTTTGTGCACGAGCCTTTGGCTGATGACGTAGCGGAGAGTTCCGGAGAGACGCTGGCGCAATTGTTGTTCTTCGTCTCGCGGGAACATACCCAAAATCCGGTTGATCGTTTGGCCGGCGTTAATCGTGTGCAGCGTGCTAAAAACAATGTGACCCGTCTCTGAGGCCGTCATGGCAATTTCGAGCGTTTCCGGGTCGCGAATCTCGCCGACCAGGATCGCTTTCGGCGCCTGGCGCAGGGCCGCGCGCAATCCCTCGGCGAAGCTCGGGAAATCCTTGCTCAGCTCGCGCTGACTGACCGCGGCTTTTCCGTGCGCGTGAAAGAATTCGATCGGATCCTCCAGAGTAACGATGTGGATCTCCTGACTCTGATTCAGCTCATTCAGCATCGCCGCGAGTGTCGTCGTCTTGCCGGTCCCTGTTCCGCCGGTGACGAGAATGATCCCGTCGCGCTCCCTGACGATTTCGCGAAAGATCGGCGGCAGTCCCAAGGTATCGAGCGTCGGAACCTCCGATTGCAACTTGCGCATCACGACCGCGTGTTTGCCATTCTGCTTGAAGATATTGACGCGAAAGCGCGCGAGATTCTCAATCGCGTAGCTGCAATCGCAGGAACCGCTGGCCGCGAACTCCATTTTGAGGCGTTCGCTTCCGTCCATGAGATGACTGGCGAGCTGCTCGATCAGCAGCGGAGTTAAGACCGACTCCGGGCCATCCACCGAGAATGCCGCCAGGCGGCCGTGGGCTTCGACCAAAGGCGGCTTGCCGGAGATAAAGAGCAAATCAGAGACATCCTCCGAGCTCTGGAGCATGCCGCTAAGCAAGGCGTCGACGGTCTCGCGGTCCATGGCGTCCTGAGAGCAGAGCTAGGATCATGCCCCTGGCTGCGCCCGGACCCTTGGGCCGCCTGGAAGCCCGGCTGTCCGTCAGCTGGATTTGGTCGAAACGACTTTGCGCACGATGTGATTTCGCACGCGCTCGCCGAGCAAATCGAGCGCTGAGACGAGCAGAAACATGAAAAGAACCACGGTGGCAAACTTGTTCCACTGATAATACTCCTGGTAGGTGTGGAGTTGCAGACCCACCCCGCCCGCGCCCACGATGCCGACGATGGCCGCCGAACGGATGTTGTATTCCAGCATCCAAAGGGAGTAGCTCCAGACGAGCGGTTTGGCGTGTGGCCAGAGGCCATATTGAAAGGCCTGGATCGTGCGCGCGCCCAGGGCCCGCAGCGCCCGCGCCACATCGACGTCGACCGATTCGAAGGCGTCGCTAAAGAACTTTCCGAGATAACCGACACTGTAAAAGGTGAGGCCGATCACGCCCGCAAGCGGATTGGGGCCCACGATGGCGACGGCAAGCAACGCCCAAATGAGGCTCGGCACAGTCCGGATGGCGTTCATCAGCAGGCGGGTAATGAAAACCAGCCAGCGGGGCGAAAGGGTTTGGGCGCCCGCTACGGCGATCGGAATGGAAATGACGATGGCGAAAGCTGTCGCCATCACGGCGATCTGAAATGTTTCCCAAAGACCGATCAACGTCTGGCCGGTCACCGAAAAATCGGGTGGAAAAAAACTCCCGAGGAAACGCCGAATGTTCGCGACGTAGTCAAGGTCGCGGCCGGAACCCCGCAAGACCCCGGCGGAGCTCACCACCGCTACGAGAAAGAGCAGGAGCGAGACGTTGAGCACGCCCAGGTGCTCGTACCATTTCAGATCGACCCGGGGAGGATCGATGCGCCCGCGCGACAGCGCGTTCGGCTCAATGAGCGGCGGCTGCATGGACCTCCCGGACGCGCCACCTTTCCGGGTTCATCGGGTCGAGACTCAGAACAAAATCGGCGAACCGCTCCAGCAAAGCCGGATCGTGCAGAACACAAAACGCCGTGCGCCGATTCTGGTGGGCTTCCTGACGCAAGATTCCGAGGACGCGCCCGCAAAGATAAACGTCGAGGTTCGAGACCGGCTCATCGGCCAGCAACAACTCCGGTTCCTGAAAAAGGGCGCGGGCCACCGCTGCGCGCTGTTGTTCGCCGCCTGAAATATCGGCCGCGCGCCGGTGCAGGTGCGCGCTCAAACCGAGGTCCGCGAGCAAGAGGGCCGCGGCCGCTTTGTCGCTGCGCGGAAACTTGAAGAGCGTTTGCCACCAGCGGTAACGGCCCAGCCGGCCGCAGAGCACGTTGCGCAGGACGCTGCAGTTCTGCGAAAGCAGGAAATTCTGGAAGATAATTCCAACGCGTTTTTGGTAGTCGGGGGCTTTGTGCAGACAGCCGGCGTTGCACGAGAACGTTACGCTGCCCTCGGTCGGCTCGGCCAATCCGGCCAGACAATTGAGCAGGCTTGATTTGCCCACCCCGGAAGGTCCGACCACGGCCACGACGCTCCCGCGCGGGACTTCCCAATCAAGATGGCGGAAAAGCCAGCGGCCATTCCGTTTCAATCCCAGGCCCTTGATCGAAAGATGCGGCAGCTCCGCCGGCGGAGTTTCGTTTTCCTGCGTTAGGGGAAAATCACTTCGCATCGCCCAGGAAATCCAGCGCCTCGCGAATGGATCGGACATGCTCGTCCGCGTTCACCGGCACGAGCTTGGAGGTAAAGACTTTGTCTCGCAATTCCACGTTTTCCTTTTCGTTCATCGTCTCGAGAGCCTTGCGCAACGTGTCACGATCAGCCTCGGAAATGCTCGATCGCACCGCGATCACGTGCGTGGGGACAGGCCCTTGTTCGGTCACCTTCTTCAATTTGGCTCGTTGCTCAAGCGTAAGATGTTTGTCCTTGTCCAGCACGTAATAACTGACGGCGGCCGCTTCCGCCTGGCCGTTGAGGACACGTTCCACCGCGGAGACGTAACCCGTCCCGTAAAAGAGGTTCCCCGCGCCGAAGAACGCCTCGGGCTCCGGTTTGCTCAGAAGGCCTTTCCGTTTCAAATCGTAGATGGGAATAAGATAGCCCGAGGTGCTCGTCTTGCTCGCGAACGCCACCGCTTTTCCTCTTAAATCCTCCACCTTGTTGTAGGGCTTTTCTTTGAGCGCCAGCCAATAGCTCTGATACCAATTATGGCCGTCGATTTCGCCCGCGAGCAGAATTTGACCGGCGTTTTTTTTCTGGGCCACGACCATGTCCGTCGCGCTGAGATACCCGAGATCGACCGTCCCATTGGCGAACCCTTCGATGATCACCGAGGAGGAGAGGGGAACAATCACCTCGACCGGTTTGCCGAGCTTGCTGGCCAGGAATTCCGACAAGGTTTTGCGCTCCTGGAGCATTTGCTCCGGGTTCTTGTCCGGTTTCAGTGCGACCACCACTTTCTCGATTCCGATTTCAGCGCGGATGTGGATAGGGAAGGCAAGCGCGGTGGCCAGCCCGAGGAAGAGGAAGGTTCGAAGTCTCATGAGATGATGGTTTTGCGTCTGGGTGTTCGCGAGCGGTAGTATAGCCCCGGTAGCGGGTTGTGCTTGCGTTCGCTTGCGTTTTTTTAGCGGAGCCTTGCGAAAGGCCTCAAGAGAAGCAGGGCCCCGGTTGTGATTTGCGGCTGAGCACGTAAGATTTTTCGCATGCGCCGCCGGGCTGGTTTCACCATGATCGAGATTGTTATGGCAATCGCCATTATGTTGCTCGTTCTCGCCGTAGCCGTGCCCAGCGTGAATGGTGTCCTGGCGGATCGCCGGCTGCGCCGCTCGCTGGATGATTTTAGCAGCATGGTTCGGCAGGCGCAGGAATTCAGCATGATCGAACGCCGCTCGTATCTCATCGTTTGGCGCGATAAACAATTCGCCCTCCGCGCCGAGGGATTGCTCAGGGGCGAGGACCCGGGCCCCATCGCCACCCTGCCGTGGCGAAGAGGCGAATCTTACCAACTCTCCTTTCCTGCCGCCATCGAGGAGGAGCCGCCGCCGGCCTGGATCTTCTGGCCCTCTGGAAACTGCGAGCCGGTCGTGGTGAGGTATCGAGGCCCCGATGGCGGATGGACGGCAAAATATTCCGCGCTCACGGCGCGGCCCGAACTTTTAAACTATGTGGCGCGCTAAAGGCACGAGACGGGCCTTCGCGCTCTATGAGGTGCTGCTTGGTTTGTCGATTTTTATCATCGGCGTGCTCGTGCTCGGCCGATCGGTCCGGAATTGCCTGAACGCCAGTACGCTCGCCGCCGAAGAGGACCGGGTGCGCCAGATTTTGTCGAATCGAATGGCGGAAATCCAGGCGACTCCCGGGTTTCCGGACGAGAGCAAGGAAACAAGAATCGACACCGGTTACGGTGAAGTGAGGCTGATTCAAAAGTTGGTGCCCGCGGGACTGCAGAATGAAGAAGGGTTGGAAATGCCCGAAATCAAGCGTGTGACGCTGGACGTGCAATGGACCCGCGGCGGCACGGCCCAATCCAAGAGGATCGAATTCTATGTCTATCGCGCTGGATAAACGGGCTTGGCGCCGGGGATTCACCCTGCTCGAAATCACGCTCGCGGTGGCAATCCTCGCGATGATGTCGCTCGCGATCTATCGCTTTGTCGCGGCGAACATCACCGCGATGCGTATTTCCTCGGAGGATAACGCGGCCGCGGCACGCTATACCGGTTTCATCAATCTTCTCACGGCGCAATGGCAGGAATTGCCGAGCGGAGTGGGGGCGCTCTTTGGCGAACCGTTCAAGTTCAACGATCGGCCGCGAGATGAAGTCACCTGGATCTGTGGCTCCGGGCCCGGGCTAGTGACGCGTTACGCCCCGGGCGAATTTCTGGTGAGCATGAGACTCCGGCGGGTCAACGACAAAGCCGACCAGATGGAGCTTGGGTTTCTGCGCAAGCCCGTGGAGACGGCCGAAGGATCGGCGGAAGGCGAGACCTGGGTTCCGTTGCTCGACGATGTGCGCGGCCTGCAAATTCGCTACTTCGATCCGCGGAGAAACGCATGGGTGGACACATGGAATCCGGGTCCGGGTATGCTGCCCCGGCTCATCAGTCTGGTGATCGACCGGAGTGACCGTTCGGTGCCTTTTGAGGCGATCATCGCCCTCGGGCGGACTCCCTACCCATACTAATGGAACCTTTTCGCCAGAATCGGCGCCGCGGCGCGGCGCTGATGCTCTCGCTCTGGGCGCTATTTTTGCTCAGCGCCATGGTGATTTCCTGGGCGCTCGATATCGGGGCGCGCCTGAGCATGTCTGGAAACGCCAGCCGGCATCTCGAGGCGGAAGCGCTGGCCTGCTCCGGCGCGGAAGTGGCGATGCACACACTCATCAAACCGGGTTCGCCGGCGCTGCTGGGGGGCTTCGGAAGAAATCAAACTTTCGAGGCGCGCATTACGGGGGAGGGGGGACGATTGAATCTTACCTGGGTGATCAAGGGAGAAAATCCGCAGAGGCTCGAACTGTTGCGAAAATTTTTGGAGGTTAAAGGGGTCGATCTCAATGAACGCGACCAGATGATCGATTCCCTGCTTGACTGGGTCGATGCGGATAATCTCGTGCGGCTGAATGGCGCTGAAGAGGAAGCAGGCTATAAGGCTGCGAACAAAATGCTCACGCGCATTGAAGAGTTGAAAAAAATAATGGGCTGGGAGGAATTTACTTCAACGAACGATTGGGATGCAGACCTCACGCTGAACAGTACCGGAGCCATCGACGTTTTATGGGCTACTCGTGATGTCCTCCTCGCCTTGCCGGACATGGACGAAATGCGCGTGGAGCAATTCCTCACGATGCGCGCCGGGGCGGATGAAATCGATGGCACCGAGGACGATCCTTTCAAGTCGGGCGAGGAGGCGTTACTTGCGCTCGGCATTCCCCCGGCACAATTTGCTGGCCTCATCGGCAAGGACGACATGCTGCGGGTGATCAGCGTCGGGACATCAGGACAGGTCTCGCGGACAGTGCGAATGGTGTTCCAAAAAGGGAATAATAATCTTCAACTAAAATCGTGGAAGGAATTTTGATATCGAACCGGGATCGCAACGAATCTATCTAATTCCCGCCTCGAGCGGCTGGAACCTCGTTCGCTTCGCGCAGCACAGCAGCAGTTGGGAAGTGCGCGGACTCGCGACGCTCGAAGAGGCGGGAACGCTGCTCGCTCCGGGTGACGATTTCGTGCTCGGCCTGCCGGTCGCCGTGGTCCTCGCGCAACGGCTCCGCCTTCCTACGGTGGAACGGGACGAGTTCGTGGAGATGGTCCGCATCCAGATCGAGAAGGCAATGCCCTACTCCACGGACGAAATGACCACCGCTTTCGAGGTCATCTCCCAAACGGAGGAAGGCAGCGTCATTTCAGCTGTCGCCGTCCATAACGAAAAACTTTCCGAGCTCGCCGCTCCGCTTCTTGCGCTCGGTTTGATCCCCGGGCAGGTGACGGTTTATGCCGCGCAACGCGCCGTCACCCACGCTCCGGTTGGAATTGCGCTTTTGATTTACCCCGAGGAGCAGGCCATCGTTTGCGCCATCGCCGAGGAAGGGAAGCTGAGCTTTACGCGCACGCTCGATGCCGCGGATCCGTTGCAGCTCCAGCGCGATCTGCCGCAGCTGGCCCTCAGCGCGGAATTACAGGGGATCAACACCTCGTTCCCGAAAATCCTGCTTGATGAAAGCTTGTTCGGGTTGCGCGACACCGTGCAGGGGATTTTCGCCACGGACGCTGAGTTCGTCGCGGTGGAAGTGCCGCCGGCGGACACGGCGCTAAATCTTCTGCCGGAAAGCTGGCGGCAACGGCGCGCCCAAGTCGTCAGGCAGGGAGAATGGCGCAAACGGCTCATCTGGGCCGGCGCCGCTTATGCCGCTTTGCTGGTCCTCTTCCTCGCTTTCCTGCTCGTCGTCCGGTTCCAGATCAGGCGGTTGGACAAACGGATTCAGAACGACACGCCGCGGACTGAATTCGTCAAGATGACGGCCGCCAAGTGGAAGGCGCTCTCCCCGGCGATCGATCCGCATTATTACCCGATCGAGGTGCTCCAGCATCTCGCCGACAGTCTGCCCTCCGAGGAAGTGAGAATAACGAAATTCGATCAATCGGCCCGCCAGATATCGGTCGAAGGAGAAGCGAACACGGCGGCACTCGCGTATCAGTTCGCCGACAAAGTGAAAAAGAAGCCGGAGCTGCAAATGTTTCAGATCGAGATGGCGGCCCCGAAAATTTTGCCGAATGACCACGCGCAGTTTCGCCTGGAGGCAAAGTCACGATGATGCCCGCCTGGTATCAGCGGATGAATCCGCGTGAACGCAAGCTCGCGTGGATCGTGGCGGGCGCGATTTTCCTCCTCATCAACCTTCTGGTCTGGAGCAAACTGTTTGACGCTCTCGGCAACGCCCGGGCGGAACTCGCGCTCCGAAAAGCCACCCGGAGCGAACAAAGCTCATACATCCGGGAACGCGATCTCTGGGCTAAGCGCGACCAATGGCTCAAGAAGCATCAGCCCACTCTCAAGAGCGCGGTGGAAGCGTCCACTCTTCTCGACCAGGTGAAGGAGATCGCAGGCAAACACAATGTTCTGATCGAAAAACCGGCCATCGGCGCGGGAGATTCCTCTCCGGATTATCAATCAGTCTTCGCCTCGTTCGAGACGAAGAGCCCGTGGCCGCCTCTCCTCCGTTTTCTTTTCGACGTGCAACAGCCGGAATCGTTCGTGGTCTTCGAAAGCGTCCAACTCCAGATCGACCCCACCGACCCGACGATGATGCGCGGGAAGTTCAAGATTGCCCGCTGGTTCGCGCCGAAGTGATTTGTGTTATATTGGAACCATCAACGTCCGGCGTGAGGCCGGCCAAACCTGGATTGAGTTTATGATGAAGACAAATTTGCTGCGCTCGTCGCTGCTGTTGCTGGCGCTCGGACTTCCGCTCCGGATGGTTGTGGCTGCCGCCGACCCTCTGCCGAAGCCGTTCACTTTCGCTCGTTATCAACCGATGATGGATCGCTCACCGTTTGCTGTCGCTACCGCGGTGGCGGCTCCGGTGGCCGCGCCCAATTTCGCGAAAGACCTTTATGTCGCGAATGCCGCGCGGGCGAAGGAAGGGGATTTGGTCACGATCGCTTCCAGCGCCGATAAGACCTTTAAGAAATACCTTACGACGGCCGCGTCGGTGGACGGATATAGCATCACGAACATCGAATGGTCCGAAAAAATTGGCGCCACCAAGGTCACGATCGCCAAGGACGGCCAATCGGCGACGCTCGGTTTCAATGAGGCGCTTTTGCATCCGGGGCCTTCCTCGGCGCAAAATCCGATGGCGGCACAAAATCCTGCTGTCCCGCCCGCGCCGAACCCTGCCGCGGCGCAGAGCCTTCAAGCGCAAGATAAGAACGCGGCGGCGGGCCAGATTCCGGTGCCGCCGGGAGTGCAGGCGCCGAATAGCCCGAAAGCGATGCCCGTGCCTATGTTACCGACTCCGCCTCCGCGCGTGCGGGGCATTATCCCCCGCAATCCGGCAGGAGCGCCGCCGACCCAACCGCAGCTTCAGCAAAAAGCGCCGCGACAGCAGCCACCTCAGCAGCAAAAGCCCAACTCGTAGCGAGAAGCGCCAGGTGAGCTAAACGGATCGTAACCGCCGGCGACGGCAGCCGATCCCCTGGAAACGCGGCTTAACCGCCCCAGTCGTCGTCGCCCGTGTCGGGTATCCGGTCAGGCCCTGCCGAAAAAACATCGTAACTGCTCGTGTTCTTTCTGCCCGGGTAACGGTAAATATAATTCATCCCCCAGGAATCTTTCGGCAGCTCGTCCATCAAACGTCTCCAGGAGGACGGCGCCGGCTCGCTGCCCGGCCTGCTCACCAGCGCATTCAGTCCCTGCTCGGTGCTCGGGTAAAAGCCGTTCATCCCATTATAGGAGAGCAGCATCGTGCGAATCATCTGAATGTCCGCCCGGGTCTTGGTCCCCTTGGCGACATCGAGGGCCGGTCCCATTTTGTAGATCGCCACCGAGAGAAGGACGCCGATGATCGCGACCACCAGCATGATTTCCAAAAGAGTGAAAGCGCTTTGGCGATTTTTCATAATGTCTAACGATCGGTCTGGAGTTGGTAGTCCGATTTGTCCCAGAGATATTTCAACTGGACCTGTGTGGCACGAATCGCGGAAGCCGGCGTGTTTGGTCCGCTCACGATGATGAGATCGTTGTTGCCGACCCTGAGACTGCTGGCCGGCAGCACTTTTTGCGCGCGCAGCCAGCCCGTGTATTGAAAGCGCATCTGCCGGAGGAGAGACGCGTTTTCGCCGCGATACCCAGGATCGGCCAGGTCCGGCAGAGTAAGATTCACCGGGCCCAGGTTTTCTCCGTTTACAAAAATTTCCGGCGGCGCATCGATGTTCGGGCTCGCCGCCTCGAAGCTCAGGAGCACGACCAGAGGTTGCGCTTCGATCCCGAATTGAAAAGCTGCGCCCTCCGGCAGGCTCGCTCCTATTCGAATGGTCTCATTCGCCAGCGTCGCCGTCACCGTTCCAAACATCTCCTTGTCCTGCTCCGGCGAACGAAGCGGCGACATGGCGGCGAAAGGCTCCGGAATCAAATCCCTGTGCTCCGCGCTGACCGGATGGAGCACTTCAGCCGGGGCCATCCAGTCCAGGTAGGCGCCACGAACCGTCTTGCCATCGCCGGGCACTTCCACGTCGATGGTCGAGACAGCCACCATCGGCACCATCACGCTTTCCGAGGTCGCCAGGCCCACCCCGGAACCGAGCGGACCTGATTGCAGCACTTGCGTGCCGGACTCATCCCAGGCCACCAGTTGCGGTTGGCGATCCGGCTGGTCCTCAAAAAACAAGCGAAAGAACAAAACCTGAAAGTCCGCCCGCGGCCGCGACAGGCGAATTCGAAAGACGGTCTTGGGCACCGCGTCTTCTTTCGCTTCCGAGGGTATGATGGTGACCACTTCCACCCAGGCGGGCGCGGCCTGTGGTTTCGAATTGGCCGACGAAGTTTGGCGAAGATCGAGCCAGGCGCTCTCGACCTTCGCGTCGGTTTCGCCGGTCGAAATTCCCAACGAGTCATTGACGAAGGCATCCTGCGCGCGGGACGGCGTCAAAGCGGCCAGGAGCAGGACGAACGCAAGAGCGCGATAAAGCATGGGCGGCGCGAGGATAACTCAGCCCGGGCGCAACTGCAAATTTTGCGTCATGTCGAAGACCGCGGAGAGAATGCTGAAGACCACGAAACCGACCAGGATCGCGATCAGGATGATGATAACCGGCGGAATCAGCGCGGAAATAATTTTCACCGAGCGATCCAGCTCCCGCTCGTAGACATCGGCAATCGTTTGCATCGTTTGCGCGAAATGCCCCGTTTGCTCGCCCACCGCCATCATGTCGGTAAACAATTCCGGAAACAGTTTCTGGTTGCTCAGGGCCGTGGACAAAGTCGCGCCATCGATGACCGCGCGCCGCACTTCGGCCAGTTTGGCTTCGAGGAACTTGTTCCCGGCGATCTCCGTCACGAGGTCCAGCGCTTTGAGCAGCGGAATGCCATTTTCCATGAGCGTGCCGAGCGTGCGCGAAAACTGCGCGTAATACCGGTGCCGGATGATCCGTCCGTAGGCCGGCAACGACAGCCGAAAACGGTCCCAGGTGACGCGGCCTTCCTCCGTGCGAACGAAGGCCCGCACGCCGACGAACGCGCCGACCCCAACCAGCCCGACCACCCACCAGTAGCCCGTAATGACGTGGTGCATCCCGAGCAATATTCTCGTCGGCAACGGAAGCACTCCGCCGTTTTGGGCCAGGAAACCGGTTAGCTGCGGCACCATGAACGTGATAAAAATCGCGATCAAGCCAGCGCCCGCGATGGCGAGGAAGGCCGGATAGATCAGCGCTTGCTGGACGCGGTCGCGCAAATCCTTCGCCTGCATCAGATGTTCGACCAGGCGCGTCAAGATATCGGGCAGAGCGCCGCTCGCCTCGCCCGCCGCGATCAGGTTCACGTAGATCGTCGGAAAGATGCGGGGAAAATCCCGAAGGGCCTGCGAAAAGCTGCGGCCGTCGACCAGCGCCTGGTGGAGCGCGTGTGTCATCTGTTGCATCTTCGGTTGCTTCAGACGCTTCTCGAGGACCGACAAACCCTCGTCGAGCGTCATTCCAGCTCGAAGCAGATGGCCAAGCTGCTCGGTGAAAATCAGCAACTGGTTGTGCGGGATTTTTAGTTTCTGCGTGGCCGCGGGGGGCGAAGGGGCGGCTGTCACCGCTGCCCCGTTGTTCCCTTTTGCCGCGACCTGCGGCTCGCTTCCCACCGTTTCGATCCGGACCGGAATATAATGCAACTGCTCGATCTGCCTGATGGCTACGGCGCGATCCGGGCAGTCAAGGACGCCCTCGACCAGACCGCCCTGTGCGTTCCGGGCGCGATAGGAAAATTGCGGCATGCGCTGGAAACTACGTCTAAACGCTGATTGGGAAACTGAATTTGCGCTCCGTTCTTCACTTTTCCGAAATCGCGAAGACTACGATGAATCCTGCGCCGAGATAGCGCCGATTCTCGGCCCATCTCGGCCGAATGAAATAGCGATGCGGACGGAACCGCGCGGCCTGTTTGCATTCGCGTGGTTTTGATTACCTGCATTCAGAAATTCTGAATCGGCTACACGAAGGGAATGGAATCGACCAAGGCTCCCTTCTCTTCGCCCCGTACAACAGACGCCAGCGCTGCGATCCTACATCGTCTGCAGGGCGTGCACGCAATGACGATTACAGATCGTTGAGATCGAGTTTTGTGTCGCGCATGATCTGCTTTAGCAAGCCGGGCCCGATGATTTCCCGACGATGCAGCGGCACCGTTGTCACTCTTCCATCCGGGTGGTACAGGCGGTGATGACTGCCTTTAACGCGCACAATGGTGAATCCCTTCGTAATTAGAAGGTCGACGAGTTCTGCGCCCGTGAGACGCGGATGCTTGGGCATCTCAACGGCGCTTCAGAGCGAAAAGTTCGCGCGTCAGCGGATCAGTCGATTCCTCCAGCGCTAATTCCACGGCCTCGCCCAATCGTTCGATCAGTTCTTCTTCAGTCCGCGCCTGCGTGTAGCATCCGGGTAACGAGGGCACCGTGCCAACCAGCCAACCCTTTTCGTCTTGCTCGATCTCAAATTCGAAGGCGAATGTGTAAACTAGAGCCCTAAGCGGCTTCCACCCTCGTCCCGACGGCCCCACCGTGAGTCCGTTTGATCGATAGGCAATCGCGGTGGGTTTACGTTTTCCCATGCGACTTAATGCTCTCTGTCGCGCGGAGGATTGGGGTCACGGCCGGGAGCGATGGTGTCCTTACTGCGGATGCGACCGTCCCGCCCTTTCACAATCAGTTCGCCGCCCCCTTGCTTACGCAAAGTCTCTGCGGCCGCGCGGATGGCTTCACCCTGCGTCTTGTAGACGCCCCCGGCTCGACCGGCATCATTTCGCTTCTGTGCCCAGGCGTCCGGTCGGCGAGAAATTGTTCGATCGCGACCTTTGCCACCCATGGCGTTTATTGTATTTCCTTCCACAGCGTTTGGCAAACGTCGCGATGGCGTGATTGGTGGCGACACTTGCTCATCGTCGATAGGCGATGTTGGTGGAGTGATGAGTACTTCGCGGAGACGCCAATGCCCTTCGCAAATCGACATCAGGGAGAGGCGGGGGCGGGAATCGAACCCGCGAATAGAGGTTTTGCAGACCCCGACCTTACCACTTGGCTACCCCGCCGCGATTTCTCGCAGAGGCCAATTATCGGGTGCGCCGCCTGAGTGTCAATTTCGATGGCCACTTAACGATTTAGCGAATTAGCGATTTAATGATTATCCTGAGCGCGTGGGCTCTCGCTCGTCACACCTATTTCGGGCCGCGCGGGAACGCATTCCCGGCGGCGTCAATTCGCCCGTGCGCGCTTTTCGCGGGCTCGGACGCGAACCCTTTTTTGTCGATCGCGCGGAAGGCGCGCGGATTTGGGACGTGGACGGCAACGAATACATCGATTACGTCGGCTCGTGGGGTCCGGCCATTCTCGGACACGCTCCGCCGGTCGTCGTCAGTGCCATCCGGGAGACTGCTGCTCGCGGCGTCAGTTTTGGAATTCCGAATCCACTCGAAGTGGAGATGGCGGAATTGATCTGCCGCTGGGTTCCTTCGATCGACAAAGTGCGCATGGTGAACAGCGGCACCGAGGCGACAATGTCATGCCTCCGGCTGGCGCGCGGATTTACCGGCCGGGACAAGATCATCAAGTTTGAAGGCTGCTATCACGGCCACGTCGACGCGTTGCTCGTGCAGGCTGGCAGCGGAGCGCTCACCCACGGCCGGCCGGACAGCGCGGGCGTGCCCGCGGAATTCGCGGCGCTGACCATTTCCCTTCCGTTCAACGACATCGAAGCTGTCCGCACGGCGTTCCGGGAAAACGCCAAAACGATCGCCGCCGTGATCCTGGAACCGATCCCGGCCAACGCCGGCCTCTATCTTCCACGCGAAAATTTTCTCGAGGAGCTGCGCTCGGAGTGCACGCAAAATGGCGCGCTCTTGATTTTCGATGAGGTCATGACCGGCTTTCGGGTGGCGCGCGGCGGCGCTCAGGAACTGTTCGGCATCCAGCCTGATCTGACGGCTCTCGGCAAAGTCATCGGCGGCGGACTGCCGGTTGGGGCTTTCGGCGGGCGCGCCGATATCATGGACCAACTGTCCCCCGAGGGCCCGGTCTACCAGGCCGGAACGCTGTCAGGCAATCCGCTCGCCATGGCTGCCGGACTCGCGCAGCTCCGCGAACTCGAGCGGATCGACGGTTGGAAATTGCTCGAGGCGGCAGGGGCGCGCTTCGAAGAGGCCGCGCGCGCAACGCTTCGGGAGCTTAAGATGCCCTGGGTCTTCCATCGGGTCGGTTCGATGTTTTGCCTTTTTTTCACGGCAGATCCGGTGATCGATCTTGCCAGCGCCAAACGAAGCGACCTCACAAAATTCGCAAACTTCTTCCGGGGCTGCCTCGATCGGGGAGTTTACTTTGCGCCGTCGCAGTTCGAGAGCGGCTTCCTTTCGCTCGCCCATCAGGATTCCGATCTGGATACCACCGCGCGAGTCATGCGTGAGAGTCTGGCGGCATTGTAGCCAACGGAGGGACGTGCTTCCGCACGTCCCAAATATCTGAATCGTCGCATGATGAAAAGTGGGACATGCAGAAGCATTGTCCCTCCGAGGTAGGGAAAGGGGCGCTTTCCAAACCGCCCTCTCGGAAAAACGGCGGTCTGGAGGCCGCCGCTCCTTGAGTGGGCAATTCTAAATCTTTGCGTCGCCGCGTCGCTTGGACTATCCAACTCCCGCTGTGAGCTTTGCTTCCTCGGATCCGATTCGCGCGGTTGCGAAATTTTTCTTCGAAGGTGATCGAAAATTCTTCGTTAAAGGCGTCACCTACGGGCCGTTTAAGCCCGACTCCGAGGGGCATTATCTCGGCCCGCGCGATCAGGTGGAACGCGATCTCGCGCAGATGCGCGATGTGGGCTTGAACGTCGTCCGGATTTATCACGTTCCGCCGCTCTGGTTCCTGGATTGTTGCGCCGCGGCGGGAATGCGCGTTCTCATCACGCTGCCTTGGGCGAAACATGTGGAATTCCTTGGCCGCAAGGCGCGCCAGGAAATCGTCGCGATGGTCCAAACGGCGGTGGCCACCAACCGCGGCCATCCGGCGATCTTCGGTTATCTCGTTGGAAACGAAATCTCCAGCACGATGGTGCGCTGGCTAGGCGTCAGGCGCGTGACGGAATTTCTCGAGCACCTCATTCGGGTCGGGCGCGAGACCGATCCGAACGTTCTCTTTTCCTACGCCAGCTTCCCGCCGACGGAATTTCTCCTCCCGCAGAACAGCGATTTCTCCTGCTTCAACGTCTATCTTCACCATCAGCGAGACTTCGAGCGTTACCTGCTTCGCCTGCAAAATCTCTCGGAAGATCAGCCCCTCATCCTGGGGGAATTTGGCATGGACACGATCCGCCACACCGAACAGGAGCAGGCCGAGATGCTCGGCTGGCACGTCGACAGCGTGGTGAAGTGCGGGCTCGCCGGCACCGTCTTTTTCACCTGGACGGACGAATGGTTCACCGGCGAACAGGAGATCACCGATTGGGCCTTTGGACTGGTGACGCGCACCCGCGAGCCGAAAAAATCATTCTTCACTTTGCGCGAGAAGCTCGGGCAGGATAACGCGGCGCTTCCGCATCGGCCGCTGCCCAGCCTGCCGTTCGTCTCGGTCATTGTCTGTTCCTACAATGGAGGGAAAACGCTGGCTCAATGCCTCGAGTCGTTAGGCAAAATCGACTATCCAAACTTTGAGATCATCCTGGTGGACGATGGGTCGACTGATGACACCCGCGCGATTGCCGCCCGCTATCCGCGCGTCCGTTATTTCCATCAAACCAATCACGGTTTGAGCCACGCCCGGAACTTCGGGGCCGCCGTCGCCAAAGGCGAAATTTTTGCCTACACCGACTCGGACTGCATGGCCGATCCGGATTGGCTCTATTACCTTTTGAGCACGCTTTTGGGTGGCGATTATGCCGGGGTGGGGGGTCCGAATGTTTCGCCGCCGGCGCGGAATTGGGTGCAGGCTTGTGTCGCCGCCGCGCCGGGCGGACCGAGCCACGTCCTCCTGACAGACACCGTGGCCGAGCACATTCCCGGTTGCAACATGGCATGGTATCGCTGGGCCTTTGAAAGCATCGGCGGGTTCGATCCGGAATATCACAAGGCCGGCGACGACGTTGATTTTTGCTGGCGCGTCCAGCAGGCCGGACACGAGATCGCCTTCAGCCCGACCGCGCTCGTCTGGCATTATCGCCGCTTCACCTTGCGGGCGTTTCGCAAGCAGCAGGAAGGCTATGGCGAGGCCGAATCGATGCTTCGTTTCAAGCACCTGATCTTCTTCGGGCCGACCGGAACGGCGAAGTGGCGCGGACAAATTTACGGAACGCCTCGCTTCAGCTGGTTCATCAATCGTCCGATCATCTACCACGGCGTTTTTGGCGAAGGCCTGTTCCAATCGATCTATCCCACGCCGCAATCGGACGTCGCGGGGTACTTGAGCAGCATCGAATGGTTTGCGCTGAGCGTTTTCCTTTTCGGCCTGGGAATCTTTCTGCCGGCCCTTCGCATCGTTCCCTATTTGATGTTGGGCGGCACTCTCTGCGTTGCGATCTCTTATATGCTGCGCGCGAGAATCGAGCCGAAATTCGACACCATCCCGGCCCGGCTTCTCGTTATGTTCCTCGCCTTCGCCCAGCCGCTCGTTCGCGGATGGTCGCGCTATTTCACCTGGCTCCATTTTAAACGCACGCCGCGGACGGTTATCGCCAGCCATGAAGATCTGCCGGCCGGCGCGGAGTTTACTGGGAGCTTGCGCCGGCGCAGCTATTGGAATGAGGAAGGGAAGGACCGCCATCATCTGCTTGGCGAGACCTTTACCCTCATGAATGAGGAAGACTGGCGTTATTCCACGGATACCGGCTGGAATGAATGGGACGTTCAGATTTACGGAAATTTCTGGTGGAGCGTCGCCCTGCAAACGGTGACTGAATATCACGGCGGATCGAAGTGCCTGACGCGTGCTCGCCTTCGCTACCGGTTGGTGACCACGACGGTTATTATCAATCTGGTCGCGCTTAGTCTTTTAGCCTACCGGCAGTTAAACGTCGGCCATGCCGAGCCCTGGCTCATCGCGGTGTATTGCTTTTTCCTCCTTTTCCTGGGGGTTCGCGCCCGGCGGTTAAAACATCGCGTAGCCGAGCTGATCGATCTTGCCGCGTATCGGGCCGGGCTTCAGCGCATCCGCCGTCGCGGCGTTTCGAAGGAAACGGCTGCGCCAAAAACCGAGCCAAAGGTTGAGGTCGGATAGTTAGAACAGGCGTCATGCGCGCCCAGCTCCTCCGTTTTTCGATCGCCTTATCGGCCGAGGTTCTCTTCTGCGCCTCGCTGAACTGGTTCGACGACTGGACGCTGGAAGAGATGCCGGTGAAGTTCGTGGCCGGCGCCATGATGTGCGGGGTCGCCTACCTTTTCGCGATCAGGGATTTTCCCGTGCTGGCGAGCGCGCGGCAGCGAGGACTGGTTTTTTGGGCGGTCGCCCTTCTGGTGCGTTTGATCGCATTGCCCCTCGCGCCTGGCGACGACATGTACCGGTACCAGTGGGAGGGGAAAGTTCAGCGGGCCGGGTTCAATCCGTATCTCCACGCGCCGGACGATCCGAAACTCGAGCCGGTTCGCGCCCAATTTCCAGACTGGCAGAAGATCAATCATCGCGATTTTCGCGCGATCTATCCTCCCGGCGCCGAGCTTCTCTTCGCGGGGTTGAGCGGAATTTCCGATCGGCCCCTGATGTATAAGCTTCTTTTCACGGCCGCGGACTTGGGGACGATCGCCGTGCTCTTATTGCTCCTGGGCGGGGCCTCGCGCCATGCGAGCGCGGCCTGGTACGCGTGGAATCCGCTGGTCGTTTACAGCTTCGCCGGCGCGGCTCATTTCGACAGCTTGATGATTTTGCCAATGACCGCGGGAGTTCTGTTCCTCACCCGTTTCGAGAACGAGGCCGATTCGGGAAAAAAATGGCTGCTGGCTCTCGCCGCCTCCGCGGCCTTCGGAGTTGCCATCTCCATCAAGCTCGTTCCGGCCCTCCTTCTTTTGACCTGCGTGTTCGCGCTCGGTTTTCGCGCGATCGCTCTTGTCGTCAGCGTGGCGATTCCAGCGCTCCTGAGTACGTTTTACGGCTGGCCGGAATTCCACATCTGGGAGTCGCTGGGGCGCTTCGCCCACGTGACCAGATTGAACGATCTCTTTTGGTGGCTGATTGAAGCAACGGTCCGGCCAAACCCCGACCAGAAGAACTACCACTACAACGTCATTCTGGTCATCAGCGTTGCGCTCGTCTCGCTGCTCTTTTGCCGAAACTGGAAGCGCGGGATGATTTGGGCGCTCGGAACCGCGCTGGTCCTGAGTCCGGTGCTTCACCCATGGTATTGCACCTGGATCCTGCCGCTCGCCGCCTGGCGGCGCGCCTACGCGTGGTTCGTCTTCTCGATCACGCTCTTCGCCTATTTCCTATTCTGGAATGAGCGGCTCTTCGCCGTGCCCTGGCATGCCGAGCCCTGGATGCGCGCCATCATTATCGGCCCGGCGCTCGCCGCGGCGGTATTGGTTTGCCTCGCACGAAGGTCACAAAGGGCACAACAAAAAATTACTTCGTGACCTTTGTGCCCGTGGTGTGAGCCTCCGGGATCTGCCGCATCGCCTCGGCGAAATCGGGGGGGACGGGGGCTTCGAACATCGTTCTCTCGCCGGTGCGCGGATGATGGAAGGCCAGCTTCCAGGCGTGCAGCATTTGCCGCGGAAAAACGCCGGCATGTTTGCCGCCATACACTTTGTCTCCGAGCACCGGGTGGGCGAGGTGATGAAGATGAACCCGGATCTGATGCGTCCGGCCGCTGTGGAGCGTGCATTCCAGCAGGCTCATTCCGGCGCCGGCGCGCAGGACACGATATTCTGTTTTGGCCGCGCGCCCCTGTCGGCGGGCGATGCTCATTCGTTGCCGATGGACGGGGTGGCAGGCGATGGCCAAATCGATCACTCCGGTCGGTTTTCTCAGGATGCCTGCCACCAGCGCGAGATAGACTTTCTGCATGGTGCGCGCGGCAAATTGCTTCGAGAGATCGCGATGGGTCGAATCGTTTTTCGCCACCACGAGACAGCCGCTCGTTTCTTTATCGAGGCGATGGACAATTCCGGGGCGTTCTTGTCCGCCGATGCCGGAGAGGTTCGGGCAATGAGCCAGCAATGCATTCACCAGGGTGTGTTGCTGATGTCCGGCCCCCGGATGCATGACCAGCCCGGCCGGCTTATTCAGGACGAGCAGGTCGTCGTCCTCGAACAGGACTTCGAGCGCCATTTCCTCCGGCTGGGCCTCGATTTTTTCGAGGGCAGGCTCGGTTAGCTCAACCATGTCGCCCGTCCGCACGAGATCGCGTGGCCGAGGCGCCTTTCCGTTCAGCCTAACGAACCCGCCGCGAATCAAAGTTTGGAGGCGCGCCCGGGAAAAATCGGCGAGTTCAAGGGCCAGAAAACGATCCAGCCGGACGCCTGCCTTTTCACGCGAAACGCTCAGCGCGATCATGACCAGGTCCGAAAAGCGCTCAGCGATCTCAACGAGTTCTCCGAAAGATAAAGCAAACTCGCCGGCCAGCTTCGTGAGCTGGGAGCATCGCTCCCAAGGGCTTTCGCGCCTTGGAAAAATTAACTCAATCAGCGACCGATCGAGATGCCAGGATACCTGCTCAGCTGATCCGCAATCGGTTGATGACCGTTCCGCTCCATCTCTCTTTGGTCGATGGTCAAAACCGGACCGTTCCTTCCAACCGTGATGATATTGCGCTTCATCACCTTTTGCGGAATATGGGAACCAGTGAGGTAAACGTATTCGTAATTCACGTTATCCTTTTGGCTCTTCTGCTCGACCACCGGTCGATCAGCCATGGCAGTAGCCCCAGCGAGCGCGGCAATCGTGACACCCAATATTAACCGTTTCATGCGGACAAATTACGCCCGCCACACCCCTCGGTCAATGAAGGATTCATTTGAAATCGAGCGTTCCGCGGCTCGACGCTGTCCAAGAATGGCGCGCCCGAAGTTTACAGCCGAATCGACGATGCTAGGTTACCGCCTCTCGACCCCGCTGCGTTGTGCGCGCGGCGCCCGACCATGAGCCAAAATCCGCCATTTCCATCGCCCGAAGAATTAAAGGCGAAGCTCTCCGAATTCATGAAAACGAATTTCGGCGACAAGGTTTCTTTTGCCACTTACACCGAGCCGGACCCGGCCGACGCCGGCGCGGAGGAAAAGCCCGAGCAACTCGAGGACGAGCAATTCGTCTTCGATTTCCTGCCGCGCGACATCAAAGCGCACCTGGACCGGTTCGTCATCAAGCAGGACGAGGCGAAGAAAGTCCTCTCGATTGCGGTGTGCGATCACTACAATCACGTCAATTACTTGCGCCGGCTGGCCAAAGAGGATGCGGCGCGGGCGGAAGAAACCGAATACGCCAAGCAAAACGTAATCCTGGTGGGGCCGACCGGCGTCGGGAAAACCTATCTCATCAAGCACATCGCGGAATTGATCAAAGTCCCATTCGTCAAGGCCGACGCGACGAAGTTTAGTGAGACCGGTTACGTGGGGGGCGACGTGGAAGACCTCGTGCGCGAGCTCGTGGACAAGGCCGATGGCGACGTGCAACTCGCGCAATTCGGCATCATCTACATCGACGAGATCGACAAGATCGCGGCGGCCGGAAATATGGTGGGCCGCGATGTGAGCGGACGCGGCGTGCAAACCACCCTGCTCAAGTTGAGGGAGGAAACCGACGTGCCGCTCCGGAGCGCGAACGACCTCCAGGCGCAACTTCAGGCGGCCTTCGAATTTCAGAGACGGGGCGGCAAGGCGAAGCGTGAGACGATCAGCACGCAACACATTCTATTTGTCGTGAGCGGCGCGTTCGAGCGTTTGAAGCAGCAGGTCTCACGGCGTTTGGCCCAAGGGCAGATCGGATTCAATTCCGAGCCGAGGCCGGTGATGGACAACGAATTGTTTCAATACGTCACGACCCAGGATTTCATCGAGTACGGGTTCGAGCCGGAATTCATCGGCCGGCTGCCGGTCCGTGTCGTCTGCGAGGAATTGGTCGCGGACGATCTCTACCAGATCATGAAGTTTTCAGAGGGCAGCATCCTTCGGCAGTACGAACGGGCGTTTCGCGCTTACGGGATCGAAATCAGTTTCGAGGACGAAGCGTTGCGCCTAATGGCCGAGGCGGCAGCCAAGGAAAAGACCGGCGCCCGGGGACTCCTCACCGTTTGGGAAAAATTATTTCGCGATTATAAATATTACCTGGCCGGCTCCGGTCTGAGCCAGTTGCGCGTCTCGGAGGAACTCGTCCGGGAGCCCAAGCGAGTGCTCGATCGCCTCATGGCCGAAGGGCACAAGCAGGAGGAAGCCGCCCTGGAAGAGAGCGCGCGCGCCTTTGCGAATGAATTTGGGAATGAGCACGGACTCGAAATTGCCTTCGACGAAGCTGCTCTCACGCGCCTCATTCAACGGTCCCAGGCCGAGCGGATGACGATGCCGGAACTGTGCGCGCACCTCTTTAAGGATTACCAGTTCGGACTCAACCTTATTCGGCAAAACTCCGGGCAAAAAGCTTTCATTCTGGGCCGTGAAGCGGTCGACGCTCCGGATAAGTTCTTGAGCGAACTGGTCGTTCAGTCTCACTATCCACTTGCACCGGCGGAAAAGAATTGAGAGCAATCCACAGATGAAACGGCATCTCCTTACAGCGCTCATCATTGCCGTGATCGCAGGTGGAATCGTGATGGGCTTGCATCGCGGTGGCGCGCTCCTCCGGCCCGAGCTGGCGATTGTCGATCTTCTGTCGCGTCAGACGGTGGCGGCCAGAATGGTCAGCGAGAAGTGGCACTATGTTTTCGTGTTCATTTTGGCCTTCGGAGTGGCCTTGATGACATTAATGAGTACGCGACGCGCGCGACTCGGCGCCATCGTTGCGATCCTGCTCGTTGAACTGGCGGGGGTGGCCTGGGTTTGTTCGCTCTACTCTGTTCTCTTTCAGCCTCTCCCTTCTCTCGCTGGAACGATCCTCGGTTTCCTCATGCCGATCGGGTACCTGGAAATACTCAAATTCCTTCAGCGACGCCGCGAACGCGCGCCTGTTTTGTCCGTCGAGGCGGTTTCCGTGAAACCTCGCGCTCGCGTCAAACGCGGCGAGTTCGCTCCCGATTCAGTTGCGCAGGCGTGCGAAGTGACGGCGGTCGTTTGCGACATCGCGAACAAGCACGACCTGGCGGAGGAATGTGAACCCGCGGCCTTCGCTGAGATCACGGAGAAATTCCTGGCGCACGCAACCGAGGCGTTTCGCAAGGCCGGCGCCTATATCGAGTCGGCCGGCGGCGAGGGAGTCGTCGCCATCTTTGGCTTTCCCGAGAGCGACAAGCAGCATGCCGAAAAAGCGACGCGCAAGGCGATGGCGCTGACCCAGGCGTATTCCGATTCCAATAAGGCCGGCAAGTCCGATGGGCCGGCCAGCATCGGGGTGCACGCGGGAGTCAGCTCCGGAATCATGATCATGGCGCCCGTGAAAAATAACGGACAGCGCAGCATGCTTGCGACCGGCGAACCCGTGGAGCTGGCCCGGCGCTTCTGCATTGCCAATCGCTTTTACGGCTCCCGAGTTTTGCTCGGACCGCGCACCTTTGAGCTGGCCAGCAAAATCCTCGTCGCGCGCCCCATCGATTTCTTGAGCGGCGTGGACGTGCGCGAACGGCACGAAATTTACGAGCCGGTGGCCCTGGCGCTCGAAGCGTCCCGGGACCAGATCACGCGACGCGACGCGTTCTGGAACGGCGTGGTCCTGTATCGGGAAAAGCGCTGGGCCGAAGCCTATTCTCAATTTCAAAATGCGCGCGGTCCCGAAGGCGAAGAGGATCGCCCGCTGCAATTGTATCTCCGCCGGCTCGAGCCGCTTGCCTTGCAGTTGACTAATACGCCGCTGGACGAGTAAGGGGCCGCCGGTTTTGAGGAAAACGGAATACCCGTCGTCGATCCGGGATTTGATCGCGCAATTGCGGCAGATGCCCGGGATCGGGCCGCGTTCGGCCGAACGCATTGCCTTGTGGATCGTGCAAGCTCGCGGGGACCAGCCGGAGAATATCGTGCGGGCGATCAGCGCGACCCGGCAGTCGGTCCGGCCGTGTCCGCGCTGTGGATTTTTTACCATGGAGGAAATCTGCGAGATCTGCTCGGACACATCGCGCGTCCCGGACCTGCTTTGCGTGGTCGAACAGCCGACCGATATTCTGCCTCTGGAAAAGACCAGCGCATTTCGCGGGCGTTACCACGCGTTAGGCGGGCGCATCTCACCGCTCGATCACATCGGCCCCGATGATTTGCGGATCAAGGAGCTGGTCGCGCGCGTCGAAGAAGAGAATTTTTCCGAGATCATCCTCGCCCTCGCAGCCGACGTCGAAGGAGAAGCGACGACCAATTATCTTGTCGAATTGCTGAAGCCGTTTTCGGTCAACCTGACCCGCATCGCGCACGGTTTGCCCGCCGGTGGCGGTCTTGAGTCCGCGGATGAGTTGACGCTTTACCAGGCGCTCTCCGGTCGGACGAAGCTATGAAATGGAGTAAAGGAGCAGTGGAGTGATGGAGAGCGTGTTCTCCTTACTCCATCGCCCCATCGCTCCGGCTGTTTGCTTTTCAGACCTCAACCTTTAATTTCGGCGTGATGTCCTGCGCGAAAATCGATCCAGCCTTGCACCAGGCGCAGAAACCGCCCTGGATCAAAGTCCGCTTGCCCTCGAATCCGGTTTTCTTTTCCACCAAGGCCCTCATCTCGGATCTGCGGCTGCACACCGTCTGCGAAAGCGCGCAGTGCCCGAACCGCTGGGAATGTTGGAGCCAGGGCACCGCGACGATGATGATTGCGGGAGAGCGCTGCACCCGGGCTTGCGGATTCTGCGCGGTCACTACCGCCAAACCGTTCGCGTTGGAAGAGGATGAACCGCAACGTGTCGCCGAGGCCGTGCGCCGGATGGGTTTGAAGCACGTGGTCGTTACCGCTGTCGCCCGGGACGACCTGAAGGATGGCGGCGCGAATCATTTTGCTCGCACGATCGAAGCGATTCGCGCGATGGATCCCGCGGTGATCATCGAGGTCCTGGTCCCCGATTTCCACGCCCAGGAATGGTGCATCCAAATCGTCCTCGAGGCCGCGCCCGACATCTTCAATCACAACATGGAGACGGTGGAACGATTGACGCCGGCGGTTCGTTCGCGCGCGAAATATCGGACCTCGCTCAATGTCCTGCGCCAGGCGAAAGAGCTTTCCCCGAAAGTCGTCACCAAAAGCGGCGTGATGCTCGGGCTCGGCGAAAAGGAGACGGAGCTTTTCCAAACGATGGACGACCTGCGCGAGATCGGGTGCCAGGTGCTAACGCTGGGTCAATATCTCCGGCCAACTCCGCGGCATCTGCCGGTCATCGAGTTTGTCTCGCCCGAGCGCTTCGAGGCCTACGGCGAAATCGCCCGCGCGAAAGGCTTCGAGCACGTGGCCTCCGGTCCGCTCGTGCGCAGCTCGTATCACGCGGCCGATTTTCACCCGGTGGTCCGCTAAAATGGCGGTGCCCCCGGACGAGATAATCGACCGGAAGACGGTTGCGGCGGTCATTCCCGCTTATCTCGAAGAAAAACACATCGCCGATGTGGTCCGGCGCACACTCGAGCAACTCGATCATGTCCTGGTGATCGATGACGGCTCGGCCGATGCGACCGCGGTCACCGCGCGAAATGCGGGAGCGGAAGTCATTGTCCATCCGCGGAACCTGGGCAAAGGCGAAGCGATCAAGACGGGCCTGCGTCACTGGCTCGATCGCAACTTCACCTACGCCGTCATTCTCGACGGCGATGGCCAGCACCGGCCCGAAGAGATCGAGCGTTTTCTTACAGCCGGTTCCGCCACGCGGGCCGAGCTTTTGATCGGCACCCGGATGAGAGATGTGCGCGAGATGCCTCTGCTGAGACGTGCGGTCAACCGCTACATGAGCAACAAAATCAGCGGCCTCTGTCGCCAGCCAATTCCCGACACCCAATGCGGCTTTCGGATGGTGCATCGCAGCCTCATTCCAGATTTGCTTGGCGGCGCCGAGCGCTTCGACTACGAAACCGAAATGCTCATCCTGGCCAGCCGCAAAGGCTGCCGGGTCGAGTCAGTCCCGATCACCACCGTTTACTCCGACGAGGTGAGCAGCATCCACCCCGTGCGCGACACCATCCGCTTTTTCAAGCTCATCCGGCGCTATCAGAAATTGTGAGCTGGGACAATAGCCCAGCGTTTCAACGCTGGGATGATCGTGCCCGATTGAACAAGTCCCGTCAGGGACGAAAGAAACCTTCTTCCGTCCCTGACGGGACTGGCCAATTCTTACTCCTTGAACCCAGCGTTAAAGCGCTGGGCTATTGTGGGCGCTTCTTTTATCGCGGAACTTTGCGCACACGCTCCAAGGCTTCGTCGCCCGGAATCAGTTCAACTTCGCCAGACTCAACCTCCGCGATCCGCCGGCGGACTTCCTCGATGTGTGCGTGTTGAATTTCTGGAGGGACATCGTCCGCCAGGCTCGCGACCAGACGCTCCGTGAGTTCAACCCGCGTTTCTGCCGGTAAAGCTAAGGCGTCCTGGTAGATTTGTTCAGCCGTGGTCACTTGTTAGGAAGGCTAGGGAATTGTGACGCCTCACGTTTCGGCCACCAAACACATTTTTGCAACAAGCCCACCGTGACGGCTTGCGTGCGCGAGGAGGTTAGATCAAACCACGCTTTCGGAAATCACCCATGTTTCCGCCGGTGGAGCGTTCGATGAGGTCGATGGTGAATTTGAGCAGGCACACTTCCCAGGCATCATCCACGCCTTGAATCACGGCGCTGAGCGGTTCTTCCGAATGCTCGACCTTGAGCTTGGTCCGCGCGATAACGGCGTCCATCGAATCGCGCACGGTGTTCTCGGTGACGTCGGTTTTCCGAAATTGAAATCCATAGCGGAGCACCGCCACGTCGCGCGTGTGCTCGCGCAGTTGGTCGACGTATTTCTGGGCCTTCTCTCCGAAACCATCCAGCAAGAGTCGGCAGTAGTGTTCGGGCGTCAGGATCTGGGGCCGCTCGGCGTGAATCCTTCCATCGCGCACGCGCACTTCGTTGACCTGATCCATCAACTCCGAGATCAGATAAAAGCGAAAGCTGGTGCTGCCGAAGCTGGCGATCTGGCGCTCCGGGGCAACGATCACGCGGGTGTTTTCGATCGCGTATTGGAAATCGTCTTCGGTCATCGCCTGTTACGTTAACCGACCTCTCAACAAAATGGTAGGGCGACGCTCTGCGGAGCCGTCCGGTGCTTTCTTCCTCGGCTCGACAGAGTCTCGCCCTACCAACTGGATCACGCGGCGGGATCTGCGAGCGGAACCGCGCCGGCCGTGCGGTCACGGCCAGAATGCCATCGATGCACCGCCTCCGTGGTAAAGATGGCGAGCGCGGCCCAGATCAGACTGAAGGTGATCAGGTGATTGCGGGTGAAGGGTTCGTGATAGAGAAAAACACCGAGGAGAAAACTTCCGCTCGGAGCGAGGTATTGGAGGAAGCCGACGGTCGTCATGCGCAGGTGCCGCGCGGCATGTCCGAACCAGACGAGGGGCAGGCCGGTCACAACACCGGTGCTGATCAGAATCAGGGCAAGCGACCAATGCGCCGGCCCGAAAATCAACGAGCCCCCGCGTGACAGGCTGAGTAAGAACACGAGAGCAATCGGAGTGAGGAGCGTCGTTTCCAGGAAGAGACCGGGGATGGCGCGCGTCCCTGATTTCTTGCGCAGCAGCCCGTAGATTCCGAACGAAACGCAAAGAACCATTGCGACCCAGGGAAATTCACCGTAGCCGAGAGTGAGATTGAGGACGCCGATCAGCGCGAGCAGGACGGAAACGAGCTGCCAGCGTGACAGCCGTTCACGCAAGAAAATCGCGCCAAAGAGAACATTGACCAGCGGCGTCATGAAGTATCCCAGGCTGGTTTCGACCACACGGCCGACGTTGACGGCCCAAATGAAAAAGAGCCAATTGATCGAAAGCGCGAGGCCGCTGGCGAGGCAGTAGAGCAGAGTGCGTCGAGAGCGTGCCGCTTCGCGGAGTTCCGGCCAACGGCCCTGCCAGGTCAACAAGAGGACCAGAAAAACGGTGGTCCAGACGCAGCGGTGGGCCAGGATCTCAGTCGCGGGGATGGTCTGCAGGAGTTTCCAATAGACGGGGATGAGTCCCCAGGTGGCGAAAGCGGCGAACCCGGCGATGAGGGCGGAACGTTCCTCACGTTGCTGGGCGGAGGGCTTTGCGCTTGGGTGCATCGAATCGCATTTCCTATTTCACGCTTCGAGCGCGGGGGCAACCAGCACGATTCGGGAACGTGAGGGGAAAGTTATTGCAATCGCGGTTCACAGGCGTCGTCCCGAGCCGCGCAGACGGCGAGGGACCTCACAAGCGGTCTTGGTTCACACGAACGGCCGGCAACGATATTCGCCACGCCGATCTTCGTGGATCGCAAACGCGAGTTCGTGTGCTCGATATGCGACTGCGAGGTCGGCGCTCCTCCCATGGTCGCGAACCCGGTCTGCGCGGCTCGGGATGACAAGTCTGAACTCACCGTCGCAGAGGGACGTTGACTTGCCCGTAAGAGGAAGCGGCATCATAAGCATTCTGTGAACGCGAAAGAGTTTTTCGTCGAGCTCAAGCGGCGGAAGGTTTACCGCGTAGCGATAGCCTACGCGGTCCTGAGCTGGCTGCTCATCCAGATCGCGACGCAGGTCTTTCCGTTCTTCGAAATTCCCATGTGGGCGGTGCGGCTCGTCATTCTACTGCTCGCGCTGGGTTTTCCGGTCGCACTGCTTCTCGCCTGGGCGTTCGACCTGACGCCCGAAGGAATCAAACGCACAGACGATCTCGACGAAGCATTCGAGCAAAAGGCCGCCAGCAGTGCTAGATCGACCCGGGCGTCACCGGTTGGGCCGCCGGAGAAGAGCATTGCCGTGCTGCCCTTCGAAAATTTTAGCGATGACATGCAGAACGTGCACTTCGCGGACGGCATCCAGGACGATATTCTCTCCAGCCTCGCAAAGGTCGCCGACCTCAAAGTGACCAGCCGCACTTCGGTCCGGCAATACCGGGCAGGGACGCGCAATTTGCGGGAGATAGGCCTGGAACTTGGTGTTGCCTACATCCTGGAAGGCACGGTGCGACGGGCCGGTGACCGGGTGCGGATCAACGCTCAATTGATCGACGCCCGGACCGATCTGCACATCTGGAACGATACCTACGATCGCGAGATCACCGATCTGTTCGCGTTCCAAAGCGAATTGGCCCGGCGGATCACATTCGCGCTGCGTGCCAACCTCTCGCCCCGTGAGAAGGAGAGCCTGCAAATGCATCCGACGGCCGACCTCGCTGCCTATGAGCTTTTCCTGCGCGCGCGGGATCTGTTCCGCTGGAGCGGATCGGGCGATCCGCGGGAAAACGGCGAGTGCGCTCTGCGCCTGCTGGGGGAGGCTCTCGAGCTCGACCCGCAATTCGCGCTCGCTCATTGTCTGGCTTCCCGCGTCCACGGCGAGATGTACTGGTTTGGGTACGATCGGAGCCGCGCGCGCCTGACGCAGGCGAAAATCGCGGGGGACAATGCGTTGCGGCTCCAGCCGGATCTGGGCGATGCGCGGCTGGCGCTCGCTTACTATTACTATTTCGGATACCGCGATTACGAGCTGGCCCGCACGGAGCTGGCCATCGCCCGACAGGCCACGCCCAACGATGCCGAGGTGTGGGATGCGGACGGCGCCATCGACCGCCGCCAGGGCCGCTGGGATGAGGCGGTCCCCAACTTTGAAAAGGCGAGAGAATTGGACCCGCGCAACAGCTCGGTCCTTTGGAACCTGGCCGAAACCTATGCCTGTGTCGGTCGTTATGAAGACGCACAACGCACGTTCGCGGAGGGTCTCGCGGTAAATCCGGAGGCGCATTTGTTTGCGCTCGCCCAAGCGGCGATCGATCTAAAAACAAAAGGCGAAACGGCGCCGTTGCGCGCTGCGTTGCGCTCTGTTCCCCGGGACTTCGATCCGGGAGGCGCGGTCACGACCGTCGCGCTTCGCGTTTCCCTGATGGACGGTGATTATGCCGAAGGCGCGCGTCTGCTGGGAGCTTCGCGCTCCGAGAAATACAATGATTCCGGCGTGGGAGGACCCGCGGCGAACTTTGACGGCTATACGCTCCCGAGGGCCTGGTACGAAGGCCTGATCGCGCGTGGGAGAGGGGAGACGGACGCGGCTGAGCGCGCGTTTGCTGTCGCGCAACGAATGGTCGAAGCCGATCTCGCTCAATGGCCCGACGATCCCAAGGCGACGGCCCTGATGGGATCCCTGCATGCCGCGCGCGGGCGAAGAGACGAGGCGATCCGCGCAGGACGGCGAGCGGTGGAACTCCTCCCCATTTCGAAGGATGCCTACGACGGACCGCTGGTGGCGACGAAACTGGCGGCGATCTACGCGCAGGTCGGCGAGACTGATCTCGCGCTCGAATTACTCTCGGATTTGATGAAAATTCCGAATGGCCCGACGGCCAGCACCCTGCGCGTTGAACCTGAATGGCAACCGCTGCGCGGTGATCCACGGTTTGATAAACTTGTTAGCGCGGTTGCAGGATAAACAACGGGAATCTCGGCGGGCTGAGAACTTGTCATCCCGAGCCGCGCAGACGGCGAGGGACCCCACAGTCGCTCGCAAATCATTCAAACAAGCAGGTGGCATGTTCGTAGGCGCTCCCTTCGTGGGTCGCGGAAACGCTTTTGTGTGCGTTTTCCTGCGACTGGGAGGTCCCTCGCCGTCTGCGCGGCTCGGGATGACAGGCGCACACACAGCGCTTCCGCGCGACGCAACAGGCGTTAACTGATTTCCGGCACCCGAATGCAGGCGGCGAAATGGCTTTCCCCCCAATCGACCAGCGGCGGCACCTGCGCTTTGCACGCTTCGATCATGTAGGGGCACCGCGGATGAAACGGACAGCCGACCGGCGGATTCATCGGCGATGGAGGGTCGCCCGGCAGGACGATTCGTCGGCGAAGGCCCTCCCGTTTCGGATCGGGAATCGGAACCGCGCTCACCAGGGCCTTTGTGTACGGATGGAGCGGCCGGCCTAGCACCTGGTCGGGCGATCCGAGTTCGACGATCTTCCCAAGATACATGACGGCAATCCGGTCCGAGATGTGTTTGACGACAGAGAGATCGTGCGAAATGAAAATCAAAGTCAGCTCCATCTCGCGGCGGATCCTGGCGATGAGATTGATAATCTGCGCCTGAATCGAGACATCGAGCGCGGAGACCGGCTCATCGGCGATGATTAACTTGGGCTCCACCGCCAGCGCGCGCGCGATCGCAATGCGCTGCCGCTGCCCACCGGAAAATTCGTGCGGATATTTTTTCATCGCGCGCGGCAAGAGACCCACCTGGCTCATGAGCGCGGCCACGCGCGGCCGAAGCTCGCGCCGCGGCAGTTTCCGGTGCGCGAGAATCGCTTCCGCCAGCGTATCGAAAACAGTCATGCGCGGATTGAGCGACGCGTAGGGATCCTGGAAAATCATCTGGAAGTCCGCCCGCGCATGACGCAGCTCCCCGCCTTTCAAGCGGTTTAGATTCCTGCCTTCGAGCACGACGCTGCCGGCGGTGGCGGGAATCAACTGCAAGATCGTGCGACCGAGGGTCGATTTTCCGCAGCCCGATTCGCCCACCAAGCCGAGCACTTCACCTTTTCTTAGCGAAAAAGTGACCCCGTCCACCGCTTTGACGGTTCCGACGCGGCGCTTGAAAACGAATCCGCTCTCAACCGGGAAATGGGTTTGGACATTTTCGACTTCGAGAAACGAAACGGGCATGGCGTCGTCGCTTCTTCGGCGAACTATTTTTTCGCCTCGAAAAGAGGAAGATACCGGGCCAGCCCTTCTTCCTTCAATTTGTCGGCCGGCACGAAACGGAGCGCCGCCGAATTCATGCAGTAACGCAAACCGGTTGGCTTGGGACCGTCAGCAAAAACGTGGCCGAGATGCGCGTCGCTCGACTTCGATCGCACTTCCGTGTGCCCGCCGGAGGCGGGATCGGCCCTTTCCACGACCCGGTCCGGCTCAATTGGTTTGGTGAAACTTGGCCAGCCGGTCCCGCTGTCAAACTTGTCGAGCGAGCTAAAAAGTGGTTCGCCGCTGATCACATCGACGTAGATGCCGACGCGATGATTGTCATGATATTCATTCCGAAACGGCGGCTCGGTTCCGTTTTCGCGCGTGACGTGGTACTGCATAGGCGTCAGGCGCGCCCGCAGCTCGGCCTCGGCCGACGGCGTGGCGCCGGGTTTAGCGGAAGATGTTTTTTGGTCCTGGCCGTGAGTGAAAAAAACAAATCCGATCGCGGCCACGGCCACGCTCAGCAAAATCAGCGCGAGGCTGGATCGTTTCGCACGTTCTGTCGGATGGGAAGCATTCATGTTGAATTATCCGCGATACTGGCGGGGATGGCCTGCGCGGGAGCGAGATCGATCTCTCCGAGCTGAACGCGCAGGCAGGCTGAGTGATGATTTTGGGACACTTCTTTCAGGACAATCTCCGAGCTTCGGCATTTCTCCAACGCGTATCCGCAGCGGGGCGCGAAAGGACAACCTTCGATTGGCTTTGAAACATCGGGCGGCGAACCTGCAATGGTAGACAGCTCCGTGCCCCTTTCGTTCAAGGCCGGGATCGCGCGTTGCAACGCTTGATTGTACGGATGTTTCGGCTGGTAGAAGAGCTGCCCGGTGGATGCTTCCTCTACGATGCGGCCGGCATACATCACGAGCACGCGATCGCAGAAACTCGAGACCAGCCCAATATCGTGGGTAATCAGGATGACCGCCGTCCCACGCTCTCGTTGCATCTTGCGGATCAGCTCGAGGATTTGGGCCTGGACGGTGACATCGAGTGCGGTCGTCGGTTCGTCGGCGATCAATATTTCAGGGTGGGTGATTAACGCGGTCGCGATCATGACGCGCTGGCGCATGCCGCCCGAAAACTCGTGCGGGTAAGCGCGCATTCCTTTCCGGGGATCCTGAATCCCGACTTCGCGCAGCGCGGCCGCTCCGCGCTCGAAAGCTTCAGGGCGCGCTAATTTGTCGTGAATCCGAAGCGGCTCGATCACTTGATCGCCGATTCGCATGTAGGGATTGAGCGAAGTCATCGGATCCTGGAAGACCATCGAAATGCGGTTACCGCGGATCTGGCGCAATTCTTCGTCCGGGCAGGAAAGGAGATCGATACCGCCGAAGAGGGCGCGTCCGCTTTCGATCCGCCCGGGCGGCTGGGGAATAAGCCGTAACAACGAATAACAGGCGACCGATTTCCCCGAGCCGGACTCGCCTACAATGCCGAGCGTCTCTCCGCTCTTGAGGGTGAAAGAGATCCCGTCCACTGCGCGGACAATTCCCTGGCGGGTGTGGAAGCAGGTCCGCAGGTCGTCCACTTGCAGGAGTGAGTTCATGGAATTCCGGGTAGCGCACGCGTCTCGCGTGTTGGCGATGGCGTCTCGCCATCGCGGACTTTTCCTGAGTGCGATCGGGGCGTGAAAGACCGTTTCGGCGAGACGCCGAAACCAACACGCGAGACGCGTGCGCTACCCGGAAAATCAGCGCGCACCGTTCACCTCTTCAATCTTTCGCCGCACGCGGATCGAGCGCATCGCGAAGTCCGTCTCCCAGAAAGTTGAGTGAAAAAAGTGTGACGGCGAGTGCGAGGCCCGGATAAATAAGCAGCCACGGAAATTCCTCCATGCTGTCGGCGCCTTCCTTGATCAGGACGCCCCAGGAACTCATCGGCGGCTGCACGCCCAGGCCCAGAAAGCTGAGGAACGCCTCGAGTAACATCACGCTTGGCACCGTGAGCGTGGCATAAACAATGATCGGCCCGAGCGCGTTCGGGATCATGTGACGAAAAATGATCCGCAGTTTCGAGAGCCCGAGCGCTTCCGCCGCCTCGATGAACTCTTGCCGCCGAAGCGACATGACTTGGCCGCGAACAATTCGCGCCATGGTCAGCCATTGCACCGCGCCGATCGCCGCAAATAGCAGCACGAACTTCCGGCCGAAGAAGACCATGAGCAGGATGACGAAAACCGTGAAGGGCAGCGCAAAGATGATGTCAACGATGCGCATCATCAGCGCGTCCACTTTGCCGCCCAGAAAACCGGAGACGGTGCCGTAGAGAACTCCGATCGTGAGCGCTACGGCAGTGGCACACAGGCCGACCGCGATGGAGACCTGGCCTCCATAAAGAATTCGCACCAGGAGATCGCGGCCGAGCGTGTCGGTCCCGAGCCAGTGGCCGGCGCTTGGGCCGGCGGCGCCGAGCCGAAGGTCCTGGGTCTCGTAAGAATATTTCAAGACGGACGGGCCGAGGAACGATCCGAGAATGACGAGACTCAGGATGACCGCACTCACGACAGCCATTTTGTTTTTCGCCAGGCGGTGCCAGGCATCGCGCCAGAGAGAGGCGCCGCGCTCAATTTCCGACGAGGACGGCAGACCGGCCGGATCATGGCCGAGTGGCTCCGCGATCGTGTTCATTCGAATTTCAGTTTGGGATTCATCCAGATGAGCACGATGTCGACAATCAAATTGAAAACCAGGATAAGCGCGCCGTAGAAGAGGACCGCGCCAAGGAGCATGGTGTAGTCGCGATTGAACGCGGCGTTGACGAAATAACGGCCCAGCCCCGGAATCTGGAAAATCGTCTCCACTGCGAAAGAGCCCGTCATTAGACCTGCCGCGGCCGGACCGAGATAGCTCACGACCGGGAGGAGTCCGCCGCGCATTCCGTGTTTTAGAATCACGCGGAGCGGTGACGCGCCTTTGGCGCGAGCGGTCCGAATGAAATCCTGCGACAGAATTTCCAGCATTCCGCCGCGAGTCAGCCGCGCGATGTAGGCGGCATAGAGCGCTCCCAGGGTGATCGAAGGCAAAACGCGGTCGAGCCAGCCGTCCCAGCCGGAGACTGGCGTTGTTCCGAGTTTCAGTGCGAAAACGAGGACGAGGAGAGGTCCAAGAACAAAGTTTGGAACCGAAATGCCGGCCAAAGCAAGAGAGGAGGGGATGTAGTCACTCACCGTGTTCGGTCGGAGCGACGCGATGATGCCGGCAGGCAGGCCGATCGACAGCGCGACGAGCAGGGACCAGAAGGCGAGCTCGGCGGAGATCGGGAAAGATTGGCCGATTAGTTCATTCACGGTCCAGTTCGAGTACTTGAAGGACGGGCCGAGATCGCCCTGCAGCAAGCGGCCGAGATAATCGAAGTACTGCTGATACACGGGTTTGTTCATGCCGTAATAGGCTTCGAGATTCTTTCTGATCTCGGGCGAGACATTTTTCTCCGCGTCGAACGGTCCGCCGGGCGCGAGTCGGATCATGAAAAAAGTGATCGTCGCGATGACCAACAGCACCGGGACCATTTGCAAGACGCGGCGCGCGACGAAACCGAACATGCCGACAGCTTGCCGTAATGCCCGGCAGAATTCTACGGTCGAATTCTTTCTTCTGAGGAGCGCAGGCTGCCAGCCTGCAATACCGGCAACGGCGGCCGGTCGAAAAAATTCGAGATGTTCCAGTCTCTCACCAAGTCCGACAAGGGCGAAATTCCACGCTCAATAACAAAAAATTTCGTGTCACCTACGGCTTTAATGGGACAGATGCAAGGAAAGCGAAAGCCTTGAGTTCAGGCGGCAATGGACCATCCATTGCGATTATTACTTGAGCCCCCACATTCATTGCCTCGACAACGTCTTCAATCGACCATTCTGCCATTGCCTGCAAGTCAACGTAAAGAATGACGCGACGCGTGGTCAGTAGCCATCGGCCGAGCGGAGTCCACCGCTGATCAGCTGCCCCAGTTACTTGCTGGAATCCCAACAACATGCAATTCAGAGCGACGGAGGCGAATACCGATTCTACCTTGGCGTACCCGGCGAGACTTACTACAGCCGTGCCATCCGTTTCGAGTACGTCTCGTTCAACCAGGAGCCGGAAGCCCGTTGGAATTGGCAAGGCCATGTGGAAAATCGGCTTGTCGCTTTTCTGCCACGTTGCGAGCAATGCGCTCAAATCGGGCATTTCGCCAGGAATTGACTCGTACGGCCGCTGCTCGATCTGCGCCCAAGCGCCGAAGCCCGCGAGCGCCGCTGCGGTTCGCTGCACTTCATTGAGGGTTGAGTCGTGACTTCGACCGACGAGCGCCACGACGTCCACTGCGTGGAGGAAGTCGCCTGTTCCCTCACCACGCTGTATCCACGATTGCTCCCATTGCTGTCGTCGATTCTCGATCTGTGTGGAGGTGTTGCCGGTCGCATGGATAACATGAACCAACGCAACACGATTTAAGGGCGCAATACTCTGCGCCGCGGGTGGTCGAACGAATGACCAGACATCGTCAAGCAGCGTTTCAAATTCACCCAAGGCAAGCAGGACGCCACCTCTCGGCCCGCTTGCGCTCAGTCGCGGATCGCCTGAATTCGGCCTGACGAGGTGAAGCGACCCACCTAGGCCGTGCGCAATGGGTTGAAAAACGAAGCCATATTGGCCTAACTCGACAAGCCGAGAATTGAACGCGTCTGTAAGCGCAGTCGAATATCGGTCTGCCACGCTCCGTTGTTCCGCCGCGGCGGCATCCGCGGTCATTGGTTCCTGCGCGTCGCGTACTTCACCTACGCGTTTCTCCAGAGTCGCCGCGAGCGAGTGAGGTGTCTCCGGTTGCATTCCAGCAGTCAAGCCCAATGCCAGGGTAGTATGCCGCTGGAGTTCCGCGATCAAACCTTCTTCATGTTTCTCGAGTTGGCGAACGTAACGAAACGCACGGGCTGCGTCATCACGCCAAGTGAACGTGTTTAGACTCGCGTCGCGAGGTTGGAATGCTCGACCGCGTTCCAGATCGCCGACGAGTGAGAGCACCGCGTCACGGACGCGCGCGGCCTCATTAAGGTCCAGTTGTTCGTCAAGCAACAGGCCGTCGACCGAATCCGCATTGCTTACGGGCATGAAAGAGTCAATGTTTTGCGGGCGGTTGGAACCTAATTCGTTGAAAACCGCGTACAAGCTGTCAGCGAGAGTTTCATTGGCATAGGTGCGGCCGCCTTTGATTTCGAATGAGCGAGCTTTCTCGACAATAAGATCCTGGAATACCGCTAACGCGGCCTCTTCGGGCGGCAGCGTCTGGTCGTCGATCAGGAAATGGCTTGCAGACGTGTTCTTGTCCCCGACCGGGTCGCGTTCGTTTCGTGCGAAACGTCGCAGTTCATTCTTTAAGTCAAACAAGTGATTAGCCGCATTGAACAGCACGAGACGAACGAAACGGCCGAGCGGGCCAGCCTGTTCGATTCGTCCGGGCTTGCCCAACGTTTCGGCGACACCCGTGATCGCCGCGCGATCTTCCTCGTCGCTAATAATTGCCGTGATGTATTGGAGACTCTCCTCCGTAGATGGACGCCCGACAAACACCCTGTGGGTAAAGAAGGTATGCTCAACTGCGTAGGAACGGCCGCGCCGCGCGCGTTTGATCGCGCTAGCGATAATATCGAAATAGCTCTTATCGGTAACAAAGAAGAACAGCGCGGGGGCTTGGGTAAAAAGGTTCTTGAAATAACGAATTACGGCAGCGAGTTGATCCCCTTTTGGATCGTCAATTTTATCCAGTTCTTCCATGACAACCACGGTGCGCAGCTTGTGTTGTTTCAGGGCTACGAGAATGTCTTTCAGATCCGTCTCGAGCTCATGTAACGAGTTGTCGTGCTCAAAGGCTGTTTGGTTGGCCGCCGTCAGCCTTTCGCTACTGCTTCGCTTGAACGATGCAGTCAAACTGATTGCAAATATCGCGCCGAGCGAGATAGCGGCTGCGTGAAGCCAACCCAAAACGGGTCCGGCCAACGCTGCCGCTTCGAATGAAACGGCCGCAACGCCCGATAAAAGGGCCAAGGCTTTCAATACGCTCTTGTCTTCCAACGCCACAACAAACTCCCGCGACCGGATGCGCGCAGTTTCCTGAGCGTTTGTCGCTGTTTGCGCAAATCTTGCGGCAGTGGCCTTCTCGTATGCGTAGTGCGCCCTTTCAGCGAGCTGACGAAGCGATGAATCTTCAACCACAAGTCTGCCGATCCGATGATCGATGGTGCGCAGCAACGCTATCAGCAGCCGACGTGGATCGATGTTGAGTTGCATCCCCGTGCCTGGCTCGCCCCCAAGCGAGGCCGACACCTCGGATACATTAAGAACCACCGGAAATAGGATATGCTTGCGCGCGGTTAGTTGTTCTTGCGCACGCGAGAGCGCTTCGATCAAGAGGGTTGTCTTGCCTGTACCGCGATAACCACTGATCAGATACGTTCCGCGTTTGTTCGGTTCGCAAATCTCGGCGACCAACGGCGCGATCAACGTATCACGTCCGACAAAGACTGCGCGGCTGTCAGGTTTTTCGTCGAGCGAGTCATAAGCTAAGGCGGCATCCCAGTCAGATCGGATTCGGATGCGCAGGGGGTCAGCCATAAAACGCTACAATGCCGCAAGTCATCGCCCTCGACGGCTCGGAACACTGCGCAGAATGTGTGATTGCGACTCCTAGCAGACAGGCATTGAGTGGTGCAAGGTTTTTGTGAGTGCTTCTGGGCGCAGTTAATCAACCATCTGCTCGATGAAGGCCGGGCCATCGAACAGCTCGAGGTCCTCCAGTTTTTCGCCGGTCCCAACAAATCGTGTCGGGATTCCCAACTCATCCTGGATGGCAATAACGATGCCGCCTTTGCCACTGCCGTCGAGCTTTGTCACGATCAGTCCGGTCAACCCGACCGACTGATGAAACTCGCGCGCCTGCGCGAGCGCGTTGCTGCCGGTCGTCGCGTCCACCACCAGCAGCGTCTCATGCGGAGCTTTCGGATCGTGTTTCGCGATGCTGCGTTTCACTTTGCCGAGTTCCGCCATCAAATTGCTTTTCGTGTGCAACCGGCCCGCGGTATCGCAAATCAGAAACTCGATATTCCTTCGGTCGGCGGCTTCGTAGGCTTCGTAACAGAGCGCCGCCGGGTCGGCATTGTATTGGCCCCGGATCATTTCAACGCCGAGCCGTTCCGCCCAAATGCCGAGCTGCTCGATCGCGGCGGCCCGAAAGGTATCGGCGGCTGCCAGGAGCACGCTGTGCCGGTTCCGTTTGAAGAAATGCGCGAGCTTGGCGGTGGAGGTGGTCTTGCCCGTGCCATTCACACCGACGATCAGGAGGACTTTGGGTTTTGCCGGCAGCGGCGTGATCGGCAGCGGCGCAATCGGCAGGATTCGCCCGATTTCTTCCCGCGCCACTTCGGCTATATCGGCTGCGGTGATGGTTGTTCGCTCTGCGCGCTCCTGCAGGGATTTCATGATCCTCAGCGTCATCGGCACGCCGAGGTCGGCGCGGATGAGCGACTCCTCGAGTTCATCCCAATCGACCGGTTTCCCGGTAAATTTCTGAACGAGAGATTTGAGGAAATTCATTCGGTTTGGGAATCAGACAGGATTTACAGGATTAACAGGATGGGGGAAGAGATAGCGACGGCGGCCCAGCTTCTTTGTAATCCCTTAAATCCTGTTAATCCTGTCTAGCTTTCCGACGGTTTCTGAGGTGTCGCCTCGCGCAGTGGCCGGGTCAGGTCATCTTTTACCCGATCGAGAATGCCGTTAACGAAGCGGCCGGAATCCGGGCCGCCAAAAGTTTTCGCCAACTCAATCGCTTCGTTGATCGAAACGACCGGCGGTATGTCATCGCGAAAAAGCATTTCGTAGATGGCGAGCCGGAGAACGTTGCGATCCACCGCCGATATCCGATGAAATTCGTAGTTGTCGCAGTACTTGCGGATCCGATCGTCGATCTCCGGCAGGTGCGCGATCATGCCGTCGATCAGTGGCTGCGCGAACTCGCGCACCCGCGGCGTCGCGGGGCAAAACTCCCAGAATTCGTCCATGCGTTCCGGGGCGCCATCGCCGTGCAAATCGCGCCAAAAGTGAAATTGAACCGCCGCCTGCCGGGCGACTCGACGTTTTCCCATAAAATCAGTTGGCGCGCAGGTCTCGCATGACGTTCGCGATCTCGATCGCTGCTCGCGCCGCTTCCGTGCCGCGGTTGATTTTCGATCCAAGACAACGCTCATGCGCCTGCTCTTCGGTCTCCAAACTCAAAACCGCATTAATCACGGGAATGCCCTGCTCGATCGCGACCTGTTGCAGGGCGTCGGTTACTGAGCGGGCCAGATTCTGGGCGTGGCTGGTTTTCCCTTGCAGGATGACCCCGAGGGCCAGAATCGCATCCGCCTTTTTCTGCAACGCGATCTCTCGAACGACCACTGGAATTTCAAATGCGCCGGGCACTTGATGCAGCAAAATGACCGAGGCGGGTGCGAGCGATTTCAATTCCTCCGTGGCGTGATCGATCAGGCCTTGGACGTATCGCCCGTTAAACAAGCTCGCGACAATCGAGAAGTGGCGCTCCCCTGTGTTGGCGCCGGGTCGGGTTGGGGCAAGCGTGGACATTTCGCAATCTGCCGGTAGGGCGAGACTCTGTCGAGCCGGGCGCGTCTCAGACCAGCGGCTCGACCGAGTCTCGCCCCACGATGATTTTCAAAGCAGGTGCCCCATCTTTGTCCTCTTCGTCTCGAGATACTTCGCGTTGTGCGGATTGGCTTCGCTCCGAATCGGAACCTGCTCGACCATCTGGATCCCGTAGCCCTCGAGACCGACGACTTTTTTCGGATTGTTCGTGAGGAACCGAAACTTGCGCACGCCGAGATCGAAGAGGATTTGTGCGCCCAGGCCGTAATCGCGCAGATCGGTGGCAAAGCCGAGCCGGGCATTCGCTTCCACGGTATCGAGCCCTTCCTCCTGCAATTTGTAGGCGTGGATTTTCGCGGCCAGGCCAATTCCGCGTCCTTCCTGCCGCATATAAAGAAGGACGCCATTTCCTTCCTCGGCGATTTGCCGGAGCGCCGCGTGCAGTTGGTTCCCGCAATCGCAGCGCCGTGAGCAGAAGACGTCGCCGGTCAAACATTCGCTGTGGACGCGCACCAGGGTCGGCCGGGTTTTTGAAATCTTGCCTTTGACCAGCGCAAGGTGATGCGCGCCATCCAGGGTGGACCGATAAAGGTGTAAATCGAAGTCGCCGTAATCGGTCGGCAATTTCACGATCTGCTCCGCTTCGACCAGTTTCTCCTTGAGCCGGCGGTGCGCGATCAAGCTCTGGATCGTGCAGATGCGCAGCCCGTGTTTCTTGCGGAATTCCATCAGCTCCGGCAGCCGCGCCATGGTCCCGTCGTCGTGCAAGATTTCGCAGAGAACGCCGGCCGGCTCGAGCCCCGCCATACGCGCGAGGTCCACGGCGGCTTCCGTATGTCCGGCGCGGCGGAGCACACCGCCGTCCTTGGCCCGTAACGGAAAGATGTGGCCCGGCTGCACCAGATCGCCGGGAGCAGATTTCGGATCCGCGATTGTCTGGATCGTCGCCGCGCGATCGTGCGCACTGATGCCCGTTGTCACTCCGCGCGCGGCGTCCACCGAAACAGTAAAATCCGTCCGATACATTTCCCGGTTCTGCGCCACCATCCGTTGCAACCCCAGTTGCTCCGCCCGCTCATTCGAGATCGGCACGCAAATCAACCCGCGCCCATGCATCGCCATGAAATTGATCGCCTTCGGCGTTGCCTTCTCCGCCGCCATTACCAGGTCTCCCTCGTTCTCTCGATCCGCATCGTCCGTCACAATCACGAGCTTGCCGGCGGCGATGTCTTTCACGACATCGTCGATCGTATCGAATTCAATGGCTACCTGGGCCTCCGCGATCATGGGGCACAAGTTCGCCGCCGCTCTTGGCAACGTCAATTGCGTTCGCCGCGGGCGTTGGGTAGACGATAAGATTTGGGAACTTCGTCCCGGCGGTTCCGTAGATGTTTTCTGGAAAGGCCTCTTATGCCAGACAACATCGACTTAACATGCACAATACCGCTTCCGGATTCGGCCCATCACGTCTTCGTCCAACTTGAAGAGACCCGTCCGGAGCGCGTGGAGTACCGAATCAATCTGAGGGACCCAGATAACAACGTTATCCATGTGGTTCCACAAAACTTCTACGACATCCCGGTGCCGCACGACTTAGGCCGCAGCACGAATGCCCTCCGCGGCTATAAAATGATCTGCGTCGGCGAGGTCAAGTTTGCCGTGAGCGGGCCGTGGCAACTGCGCTGCGAATTGCGCGTGAATGATAGCCTCGTTTCCACCTGTGGCCCCGGAGCATTGAACGGCATCCAAGGGACGGTGAAGATGTTCCGTTTTACCTGCATCTTCGTATGAGTATCAAAAACAGCGCGCTGTTTGCTGTAATTCTCTGCTCCGTTGCGGCTCAGCACCTGGCGAGTGCGCAGGTGGCATCCCCAGCACCGGCTCCGCTTCCGGTGCCCCAAGACGCGTTGAGCACTATCAACTTTGATCGTGCACCTGGCGCGGTCCCAGCGTTTGACGCGCTCGGTCTGTCTCCGGAAAACGTGAGCTCACCGAGCACACCTCGCGATTTCGCAGGCGACCTTATCAATGGGGTCGATCGAAATGGAGTTTTGCAGAACGGACTCGCCATCGAGACGGCCCCGTTTCGTTGGTTTTGGATCGGAACCAGTATTGGAGAGTATCGAACTAATCCGTTTGCGCGTTGGGCGTACAATTTCAGTGTGTCGGTCGCTACAGCGAAAGCGGTCGAGAAAAGCGACGCCGTCCAACTGGCAATTGGATTTAAGGAAGTACTCTGGGAAAGCGCCGACCATGACCCGTACCGTAATTCCGACTTGGACAAGGCAGCTAGGGCGGGATCTCGACCATTTTCGGATGATTTGGACAGCGGGCCACTACCGGAAAGTGTGTCCGATCCAAACCCGTGGGCAGCAGCGGTGGAGGAGTTTTATAAGAACAAATGGCGTGGTGGCATCTGGACAGCCGCCATCGCTCCCACCTGGAACAGCGAATCGGGGGAACTCTCGGATTTGACGGAGACCGGCTTCACCGTCTGGACGGCGTTCGCCTACGGCTTGCCGAAGAACTGGTCGCCAAGAATCGGGTCGAAGAACCCGCTCAACGTTCAGTTTGCCGCTGAGTTGCGCTATCGGAACGGTGAACATGTCACCGATCCCAACGACAAGATGCACATCGCCAGCCAAAACAGCTTTCTGACGGCGGCCCGAGTGCGCGTTGGTTCCGACACTTTTAATGGGTTTGCCGAAGGCGGCTATGTGCGGGTATGGCACGGATTGAATGGCGACGACGATGGCTGGCGTGGTGCTTTGGGCGTGGAAAAGAGAATCGCGCCCAACGTGTGGCTGGTACTCAGCGCCGGCCAGCAATTCGGCGGAGGCAGCGTCGAGGGCAACGAACTTTTCGTCTTAAGCAGCCTGCGCTTTGGCACGGCCGACAAAGCGCAATTCGCAAAATAGCTAATAGATCATCCAGCCCATGCCAGAACCAAGAATCTATACGACGACGGAGTGGGGAGCGCGCGTCGTGACCCAGACCTTCGCCGAAAAACCGGCGGAGGGCATCGTTATCCATAATACGGAGAACCCAAACCGGGCGCCGGCTTCTGGCGCGGAGGAAGAGCAAATCTCTTTCGGGATCTGCCGGGCTATTCAAACTCATCATATAAGCGGCAATGGCTGGTCCGATACCGGCCAGCATTTCACGGTTAGTCGCGGTGGACTTATTCTTGAAGGCAGAACAGGATCGCTCGCCGCCGCGCGAGAAGGAAAGGTCCTGCAGGGAGCGCATGCCTCGGGCGTGACCCAGTATAATACCAAGTGGTTTGGGATCGAGATGGAGGGTTTTTACGTTCACGAGTATGCGGTAACGGAGCAGCAATGGGACGCATTAGTCGAGTTGTGCGCCTGGCTTTGCTTCTGGGGCAACATCGATAGTGAGAGAAACATCATCGGGCATATGGATGTTTTGGAGGGCCATACCGATTGCCCGGGATTGGTGGAGCAACATCTCACCTCGTTGCGCGCTCAGGTGCACGACCGCGTCGGCCAATTGCCTTAGTTCGCACCATGGCCGAGGGTGATTCATCTTCGAAGTCCTCAACGCAGCTTGCTGCGCTCCCACCAGCCGCGACGAAGTTCGATCTGCGGACGTGGTTCAGCAATTTAAATAACCTCATTACGACTTTTGGCGCGGTCCTGGCAGCCGTGGCCGCAATCTTGTCGACGATCAACAAGTCGAAGATTGAACACATCGATACTAAGGTGAAGAACCTGGATCTTCGGACTAAGACCGAACAGGCCAGCCGCGACTACGCCGATCTTTTCATGAAGCAACTGCTTTCGGACGAATCGATCAAGAAGAGTGAGAAACGCGTTCAGGCGGTGCTTTCGGTTCTTAACATTGCCGCGCAGGCTAGCGGCAGTGACGAGGGAGCCTCCCGCGCCAAGACGCGAGCCATGACGCCGGTTGTCCTGGCGCTTCTTCTCGGTGAGCCCGGCGGGGTCGCGCAAATGGATGAAGATTATGAGTACTTGGAGGACTGGGTAGCGATTGCCTGCGCCGATAACAGCCCCAAGACTCGAATCACAGCCATTCAAGCTCTCGGCGGGATGTGTCAAAAGGCCCTTCGGGCTGGTCGCCTGGATGTCGTCGTGAAAGGAGTTCGCGCGGTCGATCAGCTTTTAGCGCTGATCCCCAGGCCCCAGGATCCGAAGGATCCGGGCTATATCAGTGTGCTCGCCGCGCGATCGCAACTCGCTTCCTTCATCAAGAAAGAAGATCGGCTGGTTGATTTGGCCAAGGACCCCGACAAGAAAGCAGCCTTGGGCGATCCAGTGGCGTTGCGCGCAGAGATTCGGGCCGCCTTTTCTGATGCGACCGCCGTGGTGCAGGAAACCAAAGCCAAACTCGAAGACACCGTCAAAAATTTGGAATCCAAAACTGATACGGCGCAAAATTCCACCGAGGCGAAAACCCTGATTGAGGTGAAGGGCAGTCTCGCGCAGCTTGACGCAGCGCTCGTAAACGCGTCGCAGGTGGCCATTGCGCAGATGGCCCCAAGTCCTGGTCCAAAAGCGTCTCCGGCAACAACGGCAGCTTCACCGGGGACGACTCCTGTGGCGGTCGATCCTTCGATACAGGCATTGATTAAGAACCTGATGGACAAAGAGCCACAGGTCCGGCGTCAGAGTCGGGCGCAGCTTGGGTTGCTCGGGCAAGCTGCGGTGAAACCGTTGCTCGAGGAAGTTGCCGCACGTTTCGGTAAAAACGGCGAAGATGATTACAAGCTGCGATTGGGCGTCGCCGAGTCCCTCTATGCCATGACGCAACCTATCGTCCTGGATCAAGTGGACGCTAACTGGGTCGTCAGTCTCTTACGTTCCAATGATGGGGACACCAGGCGGCCGGCAGCGGAATTCCTGATGAACCTGGAGAGCGGGAAGTCGATCCAGAACTGCTTCGATGAATTGGAAAAACTCTTCTACGAATTGTCCACTTCCCCAAAACACGGGAACACGGTCATAAATGCCGCCGTGATTGTCGCGACTTGGGCGCGAAATATTTCGACGCAGACCGCGAGCCGTATTCCGGGCCTTTCAATGCCGGAACTCGCTTTGCAAACCTCTCGGCAATGGAAGGATCAGCTCAAGAACGCTAAAGACGCCGGCGACTGGGCCAGAACCATCAACGCCTTGGACGAACTAATCCTGCGTGCGGAGGCGGTTCAAAAAAAAGAGGCATCAACCACCTCTTTGAGCCCGAAATAATAAGTGGCAGAAATCGGAGCGACCAGTCTCTGCGTTACGGGATGGCCCCAAAGTTCCAATTTGGATTCGTTAGCAAAAGAGACTCGACCGGCATGATTGATCCTCACTAATGTCGGTCTCGCAATTCCCAACAAGCCTGCGTAACGAAAACGCCCCAGTTTCCTAAAGGAGAATCCACATGCTTCTTATCCTTAATCTCGCCATTGGCCTGAGCTTTGTTTTTCTGCTCTTTAGCCTCGTCGTTACTGCCCTCAACGAGTTGATTCTCTCTTTTTTCGATCAGCGGGCCAGGTTTCTCGAGCAAGGCATTAAAGAACTCCTGGGTCAGAACCCCGAGGCCATTAAGAAATTCTTTGCTCATGGACTGATCGATTCCTATTCGCGCGCGGCGGACGGAACGCCCTCTTACATCCCCGCGGATGCGTTTGTCTCGGTCGTTCTCGACGAAGTCTCGAAATTCGTCGTGGACCCGAGTGCCCCACGGCAAGTGCGCGATATCGAGACGTTCGCCAAGGCGCTGGCCGGACCCGCCCTCGACGCGAATCCAAAGTTGAAACAGAGTCTGCTCGCGCTGTTCGATCGCGCTGGAGGCGATCTCGCGGCGTTTAAGCGAGAAATCGCGGGGTGGTTTGATGGGAGCATGGAGCGCGTTACTGGCTGGTACAAGCGGTTCGCCCAGCAGGTCCTCTTTGCCCTGGCTCTCGCGACGGCGATCGCTTGTAACGTGAACTCACTCCGCATCATCCAGGGACTCACGGCCGACCCAGACCTTCAAGACAGCATGGTAGAGGCGGCGACCGGCTTTATTAAGAAAAAGACTGAGGCGGAGGCGAGCGGCCCAAAGGAGAAAACACAGCCCGCAGTGGTTGCTGTCCCGGCCCCAAATGCCTCGCCCGCTGGGAGTGTTACACCTGCGACCGTTGCTGAGGTGAAAACGCAAACGTCATCCGAACCTCCGCCGAAAACCTCCGAACAATTGAAGGCGCTAACGAAGCAGCTCCAGGATTCACTCTCCCAACTAAATGCCGTTTCCCTGCCGATCGGCTGGGGGGACGATCAATATAACTACTATTTCAAGGACCCGGATCACGGGGGCGGCTTTTTTGAAGCGCCTGATCGTGGTTGGAATTGGGGCCACCTCCTGACGGCACTCTTTGGATGGTTGATCACCGCTCTCGCAGCTTCCCTGGGCGCGCCCTTTTGGTTTGAAACCCTCCAGCGCTTCGTCAACATCCGCGGAAATGGCCGCTCACCGGCAGAAGCGCAAAAGGCGGCCATCAGGAGGGTCGCGGCGGCAGCCGAAGCGGTTGCGCCGGTGGTCGAGGCCGCTACCCCTGAAGTCGTCACGGGCGGGCCGACCGTGATCGCTGCCAATCGACCGTTGCCACCCAACTGAGTTTGCGGTCGAGCGAGGATTAGCGCGCTATGGGCTCGCGAATCAACCTCAGGCGATCTCAGTCGCCTGCTCCAGTAAGGGCAGAACCGACTGAAGCGTCTGCTCGTTTCGCGCGTGAACAAGTAGCAGCGACTCGCCCTTCTTCACGCGTTCGCCGATTTTCTTGATGCCGGAAAAGCCTACTGCAAAATCGATGGTGCCGTCGGCGGTTTGCCGGCCGCCGCCGAGCAAAAGCCAGGCACGACCGATTGCTTCGGCATCCATTTTCCGAACGCTTCCAGCCGTCTGTGCGAGCAGCGGATGGATGATCGGGGCAGGGTGCACTTCGGCGATTTTTTCCAGCGAAGATGCGTCGCCGTCCTGCGCGTAAACCAGTGAGATAAATTTCCGCCAGGCCGTCCCGTCGGCGAGCCAGCGGGCGAGCTGCGGGCGCGGAGCGGTGGAGACTTGCTCCGCCAAATCGAGCACCAGGTCGATCACATCCGCGGGCCCGCCTCCCTGGAGAATTTCGACGCATTCAGCGACTTCGAGTGCATTACCTACCGCACGGCCGAGCGGTTGGTCCATTGGAGTAAGCAGATACGAAACCTTTACTCCCATCAGTTTTCCCACTTTGGTCATCGAAGCCGCGAGACGTTTGGCTTCCTCGCGCGTCTTCATAAAGGCGCCACTCCCGAATTTCACGTCCAGCACGAGCCGATCGAGACTTTCCGCCAGTTTCTTGCTCATGATGCTGGCCACGATCAAAGGCGGTGAAGGAATGGTGCCCGTCACGTCGCGCAAGGCGTACAATTTGCGGTCGGCGGGGCAAATATCTTCGGTTTGTCCGATGATAAAAACACCGATGCTTTCCAGTTGGGAAAGCGCCCGGCGTTCGTCGAGATGGACGTTGAATCCCGGAATGCTCTCGAGCTTGTCGAGGGTGCCGCCGGTAATGCCGAGCCCGCGTCCGCAAATCATCGGCACCCAGACTTTGTCGCAGGCCAGCAACGGCGCCAGCACGAGCGAGACCTTGTCCCCAACGCCTCCCGTCGAGTGTTTGTCGACTTTCGGCGGGGTGCCCGGCGGGTAATCGAGGACACGTCCGCTTTCGACCATCGCTCTGGTCAGATGCTTGGTTTCCGCCGGCTTCATTCCGCGGAAAAAAACGGCCATCGCCCAGGCGCTCATCTGATAATCGGGGATTTCGCCATGGGTGAATCCGGAGACGAGATACGCGATTTCTTCCGCGGTCAGCTCGCCGCCGTCGCGCTTTTTTTCGATGAGTGTGGGAACGTGCATGGCAAATTCTGGTCGCGCCAGGGCCTTGACCCCAACGGCGGCGAAGGAGTTCGCGGGTCGATTTAAAGCTAATTCGATGCCCCCAACCTCATCGTTTTCGGCCGGGGCGGTTTACGAGGTGAACTAACCGTTTGGCCATCGTGCCTGCATTCTTCGCGGATTTTACTTTCGAAACAGCCCGCCCGGTTGTTCTGTCTCCCGCATGAGCGCCGTTGAGAACAAACGCGTGAGCACGCGCGCGACCGGCGTTGTCGGTCTCGCCATTTTGTGCAGCCGCGTTTTGGGTCTGCTGCGCGAGGTGATCTTTGCCGCGCTCTTCGGCGCTTCGCGCAACATGGATGCGTTCCTGACCGCGTTCCGCGCGCCGAATATGTTGCGCGACCTCTTCGCGGAAGGAGCGCTCTCGACCGCTTTCGTGACGACGTTCTCACGCCGTATCGCCACGGACGGCGACGCTTCGGCCTGGCGTCTTGCCAGCAAGGTGGCGACGCTGACGCTCGTGTTCATGAGTGCCCTCACGGTGCTCGGGATCATCGGTGCGCCCGTTCTGATCCACATCCTGGCGCCTGGGTTCGCGCCCGAAAAGGCGGCGCTCACGATCCAGCTCACGCGGATCATGTTCCCGTTCATTTTGCTCGTCTCCCTGGCTGCCCTGGTGATGGGGATGTTGAACGCGAAAAACGTTTTCGGCATGCCCGCCATGGCTTCGAGCTTTTTCAACCTGGGCTCGATCGTGGGCGGTGTGGCGCTTTGCTACTGGCTCGATCCGCAGCCCGACTGGCGGCACCCGCATTTCGGCGAGCGGGGTCTCATGGGGCTGGCCATCGCGACGCTGATCGGGGGCCTGCTCCAGCTCCTGGTGCAGCTGCCGTCGTTAGGCCATGTCGGTTTCCGTTTTCGGCCGGACTTCCACTGGCGCGACCCGGGCGTGCGCACCATTCTCAGTTTGATGGGGCCGGCCACCATCGCCGCCAGCGCGGTCCAGGTGAATGTGGCGGTAAACAGCGGCTTCGCGTCCGGCATGGGCGACGGCGCCATCACCTGGCTGAACGTCGCGTTTCGGCTCATGCAGTTGCCGCTTGGTATTTTCGGTGTGGCCGTGGCCACGGTCACGCTCCCGCTTATTTCGCGGAGCGCGGCGGTCGGCAACACAGTCGAATTCCGCGGCGCGCTCGCGCATGCCATCCGGCTGGTCATGTTGTTGACTATTCCCTCGGCCATCGGGCTGATTATCCTGGCCAACCCGATCATCAGTCTGATTTACGAGCATGGCCGGTTCACGGCGGATGCCACGGAACAAACGGCACTGGCGTTGCGTTGTTATGCTCTCGGCCTGGTGGCCTACTCGGCGGACAAGGTTCTCGCTCCCGCTTTTTATGCGCTCGATAAACGCCATTTGCCGATGCTCGTCAGTCTCTCTTCGATTGCGGTCAATTTCTGCCTCAACTACTACTTCACCTTTTACCTGAAGCTCGGGCATCGCGGGCTGGCTCTTTCCACCAGCCTCGTTGCGTTCACGAATTTCCTGCTGCTCTACGGGATGATGCGCCGCTACATCGGCCGTCTCGAAACGGGCGCAATGCTCAAGACGCTGGCCAAGCTCCTCTTTGCCGGCGCGCTGCTCGCGGCGATCTGTTTGCTGGCGCAACAGTTCATTTTCTTGTCTCCGGCCGGCATGAACGTCTGGCGAAAACTGTTTGGTGTCGCGCTCACGATTGCCGTCGGCGGCGCGACCTTCTTCGGCGCGGCTTACTTGCTGCACGTCGCCGAAGTGCGGGACGTGATCGCGTTGGTCCGCGGCCGGCTTAGTCGCTTGCGTTCGTAATCCCGGAGGGACGCGCTTTCTGCGCGTCCGACTGTTCCCGTGTCATCCCGAGCCGCGCAGACCGTGCAAATGTCTCGGGTAGGGTGGGCGTCTCGCCCGCCGGTTTCGGCATCTTGCCAAAACAATCTTCCCAATTTCGTGATCGCGAGACGCGATCACCGGCGGGCGAGACGCCCACCCTACCCGAGACGGCCGCGAAGCCGGTCGACACACACGGCGCCAGTCTGGGGCTTTCTTATGATTCCAACGCCTGCGCCAGATCCTCGATCAAATCATCCGGATGCTCGAGCCCGATGGAAAGCCGGAGCAACCCCTGGGGCGTCCGGGGATCCTCGCCTTTGATCGAGGCCCTGTGCTCGATCAGACTTTCCACCCCGCCCAGGCTCGTGGCGCGAATGAAAATCGCCGTCCTCGCGGCCACGCCCAGCGCCGCCTCGCGGCCGCCGCGCACCTCGAAAGAAAGCATCCCGCTAAACGCGCTCATTTGCCGCGCCGCGACGTCGTGGCCCGCATGCGAGGTCAGTCCCGGATAATGGACCGATTCCACCCGCGCGTGATCGGCCAGCCAAATAGCGACCTTGCTGGCGTTCTCCGAATGCGCGCGCATTCGGCACGGAAGTGAGCGCATCCCGCGCAGGATGAGCCAGCAATCGAAAGGCGAGGGGACTGCGCCGCCGGTGGCCTGTATTTCGCGCACTCGCTCAAACAAATCTGTCTTCGCCTTTGCAATCACCACTCCGCCCGTCACATCGGAGTGGCCGCCCAGGTATTTCGTGGTCGCATGCATCACCAGATCGGCCCCGAGATCGAGGGGCCGCTGCACGATTGGGGCCCACGTGTTATCGCAGGCGCAGAGGGCCCCGGTGGCGTGAGCGATCTCCGCCACTTGCGCAATGTCGGTGATCTTGAGGCGCGGATTTGAGGGCGTCTCCACCCAGAACAGCTTGGTTTGCGGCCGCACCGCCTGCTTTATTTCGTCGGGCATCGTCATGTCCACGAAGCTCACCTCGAGACCCCAGCGCATGAAGACTTCCCGCAAGAGCTTTGTCATCCCGTGATAAACATCGGTCGGGGCAATCACGTGGTCGCCCGGGGCCAGCGCTTGCAGGATGGCGCTCGATGCCGCCAGGCCGGAACTGAACGCGGCCGCCTCTTCGCCTCCCTCCAGGGCTGCCAGGCCTTCCTCGAGCGCATGGCGGGTCGGGTTCGCGCTGCGCGCGTAGATGTATCCGTGCGCATAACCGCCCTCGGCCTCGCGCTCGAACGTCGTGGACAAATGGATCGGTGGCGCGACGGCGCCCGTGGCCGGATCGATAGCGTGCCCGGCATGCACCGCCAGGGTCTCGATCCGAATTTTGCGATCCGTTTTCATTGCGCCCTTTTTCTACCTGTCATCCCGAGCGAAGTCGAGGGATCCCGCGGCGCCACAGGGAAGTTCCACCACGGGGATTGAAAGCCCGGCCTCACCGGCTTCGCCGGTTGCGTTACGGCTCGACTCCGCGGAGTTTACCCTGAGCGAACGAAGTGAGTCGAACGGGCTCCGCTCGGAATGACAAAATGTAGGTCGCGCGTCGTGGATTCGATTTGACGCCTCCACCGCCCCGGCGCAAATAGCACCTGAATCTTTCTCTCGGGCACTCTACCTTCCCGGCCTCTTTTTTATGAGCATTTACAACGACGATGTATTTCAGATGGCTTGCGACCAGTTCCAGGTCATCGCCGATTATCTGGACATCCCGACTAACGATCGGGATCGGCTGATGTATCCGAAGCGGGCCATCGCCGTCACGCTCCCGATTCACATGGACGACGGCAGCGTTCAGACTTTCCAGGGTTATCGCGTGCAACACCACCTGACCCTCGGCCCCACCAAGGGCGGCACCCGTTTCGCGCCAAATCTCTCCATGGGCGAAACCGCCGCGCTCGCGATGTGGATGAGCTGGAAATGCGCGCTGGCTAATTTGCCCTATGGCGGCGCCAAAGGCGGCATCGCCTGCGATCCCACCAAGCTCTCGCGCAACGAACTCGAAGCCGTCTCACGGCGTTACATGCAGGAAATGATTCCGTTCGTCGGCCCGCACACCGACATCATGGGGCCCGACATGGGGACCAACGAGCAGGTCATGTCCTGGTTCATGGACACCTATTCGGTCTATCAGGGCTATTGCGTGAACGAAATTGTCACCGGCAAACCGGTCTCGATCGGGGGCACTGAAGGCCGCCGCGAGGCGACCGGGCGCGGCGTGGTTTATCTGATCGAGCGCGCGACCGACATGCTCAAACTCGATCCGAGAAAATGCACCGCGATCGTGCAGGGATTTGGCAATGTCGGCTCCGTGGCGGCCTTGTCGCTCGCGCTCAACACGGGGATGAAGATCGTCGGGATTAGCGATGCGACAGTGGCCCTCTACAACCCAAATGGGATCGACGTTGCGAAAGCGGAACAGCACGTGAAAAAGAAGGGAAACCTGCGCGCCTTTGATGAAGGCGATCGGATCGATCCGAACGAGTTGCTCATCCAGCCTTGCGACGTGCTCGTGCCCTCCGCGGTCGATCGAGTTATCAATGCATCGAATGCCGCGAAATTGAAATGCCGGATCCTCGCGGAAGGCGCGAACGGTCCCACGACGCCCGAAGCCGACCTCATTCTCAACGAACGCTGGGAAGAGCTCTTCGTTATTCCCGACATTCTCTGCAACGCCGGCGGCGTCATCGTTTCCTATTTCGAATGGGTCCAGGGTTTGCAGGCGTTCATGTGGACCGAGACGGAAGTAACCGACAAACTTTTCCGCATCCTCGAGCATTCCTTCGCCCAGGTGATCAAGCGCGCCAAGGCGCACAAGGTTTCGCACCGGACGTCGGCGATGGCGATCGGGGTCGAGCGTGTCATGAAAGCGAAACACGCCCGCGGTTTGTTCCCATGATCCGCGATGAAGTTTTCGCATCGCGAAGATAAGCGGGGCGACCGTCTTTTTGATGTTCTGACGGACGAAGAGAACGGCCTTCGTCTCATCGTCTCACGGCTGGGCGCTGAATTGATCAGCGTGGCCCGCCGCGATCGCGGCGGCAATTGGATCGGATTCCTGAACCGCGATAACGAAATCGGCGTTCCCGAGAAAGGCTGGGCGAATCACGCCACCGTCATGGGTTATTACCTGCACCGGATCAAGAAAGAGCGGACAGTCTATCGTGGCGACGAAATCCGCGGAGGGACACACAGTTTTCTTCGCGGCAAGGAGTGGCATCCGGCGGAAACGGCTCTCACGGGAGATTAACATATAATATTACACCCGAGGATTTTACAGCGAGCGAGTATCCGCTTCGAGTATCGGTCGAATTAACGTATCGCATCGATGGATCGCGCCTTTCCGTTTCGTTCAAGTTCAGGAACCACGAGCCCGAGCTAACGGCTCACATCGGGTTCGGTTTGCACCCTGGATTCGGTGCGACCTCGTTCGACTCCTTCCGCTTCGAAATGCCGCCCGGACTCTACCGGCGGCATTTTTCCCCTGAAAATTACTTGAGCGGGGAGACGGAAGACATTCGGTTCGAGGGAGGCGAGATGCCTTTCCCGAAGGAGAAGCTGAAGGGTTCCTACATCCTCGAACTGGTCGACGTTCCCGAGCGCACCTTCATTTACACGGATCCGCCGACCGGGCGAAGCGTCGTTTTGGATCTGAGCGGCGTTCCTTATCTCACATTGTGGTCCGATGGCGGACCGTTTCTCTGCGTCGAACCGTGCTGGGGCCTGACCGACCACCACGAGCAGCGTGCCTTTGAGGACAAGGAGGGCATTCAGAGAATTCCTGCCGGTGGAGAACTCGCTGCCGGATTCAGCATCGAACCACGGCTGACGCGGATAAGCTGAGATTGGGGAGCGCACGCGCCCTCGCGTGCCCGCGCTGGCGCCCTCGCCAGCGTGACCTCCGAAAGTTCGTTGCGGCGAGGGCGCCGCAACCAGCACGCGAGGGCGCGTGCGCTCCCCAGCGATTACTCGCCCGCCACCGCCAGCTCTCGCTCCGTGCGCCCGATCTTCGTCTTTGCGTCTTCGCAGCGAACGACCCGGTTTTGGGCATCGAGCACGGCCACGCGCGGATGATGCGTTTTCGCTTCTTCCGGGGTAAACTGCGCAAAATTCATGATCGTCAGCCGATCGCCGATCGCACCGAGCCGGGCCGTTGCGCCATTCAATTCGATCAGGCCCTTTCCGGCCGCTCCATAGATCACGTAGGTCTCGAAGCGCTCTCCATTTTGGAGATTCCCCACCAGGATTTTCTCGTAAGGGAGAAGCCCCACCATTTCGGCGATATCCGCCGAGACGGTCAGACTGCCTTCATAGTGCAAACTGGCCCCCGTCACCGCCGCGCGATGAATCTTGGATTTTAGGAGAGTGACCTGCATCGAGGCGACAAAGAGAGCTTAGCCTCGTGTTTTTGCAATGCACTTTCGGCAGGTCCGCGACCCCGCGCTACACGATCCATAGCATCGCTTTCTCTGCCAGCTTGTCGAACGCGATCACGGCCAATTCGAGATGCTCCTCTTTCGTGTCCTCGAGTTTGTTGTGGCTGATGCCGTGCAGGCTTTGGACAAACATCATGACGCTGGGGATGCCGGCGCGCGTTACCTCGGAGGTGTCGTGCAGCGGGCCTGAGGGCATGCGATGGGGAACGGCGCCGGTTTCGGAGATGGCTTCGTCGCAGAGGGCGATGAGATCGGCGTGAAATGGAATCGGTTCGATTTGCCAGATTCGATCCCAGGAGACGGTGACGTTTCCTTCCCTCGCAAAACGTTCACTGGCTTCCTTTGCTTCTTGCAGAATTCGGGCGAGCGCTTCCGCGTCCAGATGGCGCTGGTCGAGGGTGATGCGGCACTCTTCTATGACGCTGGTGACGAAACCGGGTTCGGTGGTGCAGGAGCCGATCGTGCAAACGCCGCCATGGCGCTCGGTGATTCGATAAATCTCGGGACCCATTTTCGCCGCGGCCAGGAACGCGTCTTTCCGTTTGTTCATCGGGGTGCTGCCGGCATGGGCGGCCTGGCCTTGGAACGTGATGGCGTGACGCTCGACGCCGAATGTTCCGATCACGGTCGCGAGCGGCCGATCCAAATCGAGCAGCACTGGACCTTGTTCGATGTGCAACTCCAGGTAAGCCGCGGCGTTGGCCAGCTCTTTGTGGCAATCCTTCACCTTTTCGAAATCGATTCCATTCGCCGCGAGCGCGGCAGGCAGGGTGATGCCCTCCTTGTCTTTCAAGGCGCGCGCTTCATCCAACTCCAGGTGACCCGAGCAGGCCGATGAACCGAAGAGGCTCTTGCCAAACCGCGCGCCTTCTTCGTCGGCCCAGTCGACCAGGCGCACCGTTACTGGTGGCTTTCCGTGATATTGCGCGTCCAGCCGCCGAAGAATCTCAACGCCGGCCAGTGTGTCCAAAGAACCATCGAGCCAGCCGCCGTTTGGCACGGAATCGATGTGCCCTCCGATCAGGAGCGCTTTCTGTGATTCACCGTGCAAGGTCGCCCAGAGATTGCCAGCCTCGTCGGTGTGGATCTCGGCGGATGTTTCGTCCAGCTTTCGCCGGAGCCAGGCGCGAGCTTTCGCCCATGTGGGAGTGAACGCGACTCGCTGAGCGCCGTTTTCGTCGCCGGTTAATTCTCGCAACGCCTTCAGTTCCGCGACCGTCCGCCTGGGATCAAGAACCGCGTACATCGCTCCGATCGAGAATAGAGATCGCGCCGGGATGCGCAATCCGGAAGCAGCGCGCCTTGGTTAAGTCAGAGCTCATCCGATTTCTTGGATCATTTTCAGCTTATCGTCGGAATTTGGCTTGCGGAGAGAAGCAATGCTCGATACGACTCGACCGCTAGCGGCGGTCGTTCCTTGGGAAGTCCCAATGCATTTCCTAATCTCAGCCACGGTGAAAAAAGCAGCGTTCTCCCTGTTTTCCGCGGTGTTGCTGGCGGTTAGCGCGGCCGATGTTCGGGGGCAATCCGCGCTCGACGGTTTCGATCCACGCGCGAACGACTATATCGGCGTCGTCGTGGTCCAGCCGGACGGAAAGATTCTTCTCGGCGGCGGGTTCACCACGCTCGCGCCTAACGGGGGACCGGCGGTCACGCGCAACCACATTGCCCGGCTCAATCCGGACGGCACCCTCGACACTGCCTTTAATCCCAATGCAGACGAGCGGGTCTTTTCCATCGCGCTGCAGCCGGACGGCAAGATCTTATTGGGCGGCGCTTTCGACAACATCGGTGGACAGCCGCGCAGGGGCCTCGCCCGGGTCGATGCCACGACGGGCGTGGTGGATTTGTTCGATCCAAACGGGGGCGCGAACACTACGGTCTATGAGATTGCGGTGCAGGCGGACGGGAAGATTTTGGTGGGCGGGGGTTTCACCAGCATCGGCGGACAAACGCGCGGCCGCATCGCCCGGCTCGATCCCAGCACTGGGCTGGCTGATTCGTTCGATCCGAACGCGGATAGTTATGTCTATTCAATCGTCTTTCAGGCGGACGGGAAGATTTTGGTGGGCGGCCTGTTTGGCACACTCGCGCCCAACGGTGGGCCGGCGGTCCCGCGTCACCTCATTGCCCGGGTGAACCCGGACGGCACGCTGGATAATAGCTTCGACCCAAACCCGACCGGCGGTTTTGATGTCTTTTCCGTCGCGGTACAGGCTGACGGCAAGATATTGGTGGGCGGCGGTTTCACCAGCATCGGCGGCCAACCGCGCACTAACATGGCCCGGCTCGATCCTGTCACCGGTTTGGCGGATTCATTCAATCCGAACACCGATGTGAACGGTTTTGTCCGCCAGGTCGCGGTGCTGGCGGACGGCAGGATTTTGGCCGGCGGCGATTTCACCAGCATCGGCGGACAGCCGCGCAAGGCCCTCGCCCGGCTCGATGCGACGACCGGCCTGGCTGATTCCTTCAATGCCAACCTGAATTACAGCGTAGCCATCGTTGTCTCCGTCTATGGAATGGCGGTGCAGGCGGATGGCAAGATTGTGGCGGGCGGCACCTTTGACCTCGCTGGCGGACAGTCGCGAAAACAAATCGCTCGACTGGAGCCCGACGGCAGGGTCGACCGCACGCTCAAGATAAGCATTGCAGGCGGCGAGATTCTCGCGACCGCGGTTCAGGCGGACGGCAAGGCCCTCATCGGCGGCAGCTTTATCGGCGTTTTCAGCACGCCGCGTAACCGGATTGCGCGATTGAACACCGACGGCACGCTCGACACCGTTTTCAACCCGAACGCGAATGGTGACGTCGATTCCATTGCGGTGCAGGCCGACGGCAAGATTTTGGTGGGCGGCGCGTTCAACGGAGCGAACAGCATCGGCGGACAGGCGCGTAACCGCATCGCCCGGCTTGATGCCATCACCGGGCTGGCAGATTCGTTCGATCCGAACGCGAGCGATGATGTTCTCTCCATCGCAGTCCAGACGGACGGAAAAATCTGGGTGGGCGGCGCGTTCAATGGGACCAACAGCATCGGCGGACAGCCGCGCAACCACATCGCCCGGCTCGAGGCCGCGAGCGGGTTGGCTGATTCGCTCGACCCGAATGCAAGCGACGTGGTCCGGTCGATCGTGGTGCAACCGGATGGCAAGATTCTGGCGGGAGGTGCTTTCACCAGCATCGGCGGACAGTCGCGCAACTTCATTGGCCGGCTCGATGGCACGACCGGCCTGGCCGATTCGTTCAACCCGAACGCGAGCAATGTTGTCCAGGCAATTGCGCTGCAAGGAAATGGCAAGATTTTGGCTGGCGGCCTTTTCACGGGCGTCGGCGGACAAACGCGCAATTACATCGCCCGGCTCGAAGCCGGCAACGGCCTGGCAGATTCGTTCGACCCCAATGCGAATAGTGACGTCCGATCGATCGCGATGCAGGCGGACGGCAAGGTTTTGGTGGGCGGCGCTTTCACGAACATCGGCGGGCAGCCGCGCAATTACTTCGCCCGGCTCGAAGCTGCGGCCGGCCTCGCGGATCCGTACAATCCCAATGCGAACGATGTTGTTCAATCCATCGCGCTCCGGACGGATGGGAAGATATTGGTGGGCGGCCAGTTCGATTCCATCGGGGGGCAGGCTTACAGTCTTTTCGCTCGTCTGAGCAACGACACGGCTGCGTTCCAAAATCTGTCGGTGACGCAAACCACCATTACCTGGACGCGCGGCGGCTCCAGCCCGCCCTTCACTCGCGTGACCTTTGAATTTTCGAATGACAATGTGAATTATGCTCCCCTGGGCAACGGGACGGCGGACGGCAGTAACTGGATCCTGACTGGTCTGAACCTGCCGCCCGGCCAAACCTTCTACATCCGTGCTCGCGGTTATTATCGCAGCGGCCTTTCGAATGGCTCCGAAAGCGTCACGGAATTCGTGCGGCATGGTCAAACCACCGGAGCGCCGGACCCCACACCTACACCGCCTCCGACGCCAACACCGACGCCAACGCCGACACCCACCCCCACACCGACGCCGACAGGCACGCCTTCACCTACTGCGACCGCCACTCCCACAGCGACAGCCACTCCCAGGGTTACCCCTTACTGCACTGTCGACACCTTCAGGGAGAACTTTGAGGGCGTGACGCCCCCCGCCTTGCCCGCAGACTGGGTAGCTTCCTTCACTCCCGGCCCCGCTAACTGTGAACCTGCGGGCACCTGCGCGTTGGGCACGAACTGGGCGACCACTGCCACCGATCCCGACACGCCTCCCAATTCCGCATTCCATGATGCCCCAAGCTGTGTCACCGATTCGAGTTTGGACACTCCTTCCATTCCTATCAGCCCTTTCGGTGTGGATTTCGTGACGTTCTGGCAGAGCTTCAATCTGGAAGAAGGCTTCGACGGCGCCGTGCTTGAGATTTCCATTGGCGGTGGCGCCTTCACCGACATCGTGGCGGCTGGCGGCTACATCCAACCCGCCTACAACGGAACGATTTCGCCGAAATTCCTCAACCCTCTGGCGGGGCGGTCGGCCTGGACCGGCAATTCAAGCGGCTATGTCAACACTTTTGTCGGGCTGCCGTTCGCGGCGCGGGGCCAAAGCGTCGTCTTCCGCTTTCGCCTGGCTACGGACTGCAGCGTGGCCGGGACTGGCTGGCACGTTGATACGTTTGCCGCACAGACTAACCCACCGTGCCCCAGCCCAACGCCGTCGCCGCCACCACCACCACCACCACCA